>Ga0131853_10020567_pt1 | contig 11983 bp, 9 predicted proteins | sample TergutLab28metaG_FD_92764 | JGI IMG/M metagenome (GOLD analysis project Ga0131853, IMG submission 92764) | Labiotermes labralis P1 segment gut microbial communities from Petit-Saut dam, French Guiana - Lab288 P1 (version 2) (version 2) | ecosystem: Host-associated > Arthropoda: Insects >...
CCTCACTCAAATGCTGCTTGCCAGCAACTGACGCTATCGACAGGCGGGAAAAAATTCACGCATGCGCACTAAGGTTCAAGGTCAGCTCATGCAAGCGCGCTAGATTATAATCCATCAGGTGTTTGCATAAAAAAATACGGTCGGATACTTTTCTAACAGACTTCGTACATATAGATATGTTATCAACTGTATTTACATTTTCACACAGCTACAAATTCATCAAATGTAACATGACCACTTTGACAAAATGACAAGATTGATACACTGATACTGCATTCATTTTACTTGTATGTTGTTAATAAGTGACATAAACTACAATACACCTGAAACCAAGTACCACATCAGAAATTTCAAGCACATTAAAATGTACATCAGAAGTTCTGAAGAGTAGGTGTGAATGTCAATGCCACATAAAAGACATTAATTTTTATACTGCACAAGAAAATGTTTGCAGTACACTGTTATCATTATTCTACACTATAGCACAAATGAAAACCCAATTGTAATTATGGTTCAAATCTGTAGGGCTCTGACAAGTGATGTAATCTTTCTTTGGACATTGTCCATCATATTAAATTCATAGTGGTATGTTTCAGAAGCTGGCTCTCCTTGTCTTCAAGGTAAAGGAAAGAACCTAATCTGGTGGACCCTTTAAAAAGAGCTATTCTCACTCACTGCCCAGTGACTGAGAATAGCTTTTTCATATGGGTTCAGAGGATTAGGTGCCTTCCTTCACCTGAAGATGCAAGCACAGCTGGCTTCTGAGATGTAAGTATTCCATTAAAATTAAGACAATGGAATGCAGTTTTACTGCTCCACAAATTAATGAAGTCCGAAAATAACTGCTTTCTTGGCAGGCCTAGATCAAATCCTGATCAGAACCCTGGCCATTTGAACTTAGGTTCTGCATGGTTTTCCTCAGTACTTCAAGCAGACCATGATAATTTCCTTCCAAATTCTTTCCAATTCGTCATTCACAAATAATCCCACCCCTCAACATCATGTAGCCAACAATAAGCTATTACAAAAAAAGGTGTAACTGACCGACAGAAGCCCTGACAGTCGTGATGTCTGGTGTTTCCAAGTGGTATATCACCTTGTCCAGAACTCTTATGACATCCTCTGGTGTGAAAGTCACTTCATGATGCTCTGTTCCAATGTACTTTGCCACTTCTCGTGCTGCCTTAACGTCTGGGCTGTCTCCCATGCCGATTGCAAATGACTGCAAAATCAACATATGATCCTGCAGTTCTTTTGAATGCATCTGAACATTTCTTCTCATTGCTTCTCTATAATAACAGCATACATCTGTCGAAGTTTTTCATGCTGAACAGAAATTCAGGGCTGATGGGTAGTTTTAATAGTAATTTCAGCCACTTTCCTCAGATATATATATAATATAAGTGAACCACTTACATCCCAATGGCAAGTATAAGTATTGCCTCATGTACCACTAAAAACTGGAGTTTGCCCACAGTGTATTTACATAGTTTGTATGATTCTCACATAAGCATTAACTGTTTTCCCTGCCAGCATCAACCAGGTGATCATTATGATGGATGTGCAGTGTGCTTACTGTGAGGTAGGAAGTAAATTTTTAGATATTGTTTAGTTGAAACACTTGTAACCAAGTATCAGGCTACATAATGTCACTTCACAGAAGACCTCAATGTGAACCAGACTTAAAAGTAATATACAAATTTAATAAGATAACGTACCTGAATTTTATAGGGGAGATTTTCCTCCTTTGCCAACTTTACCAGCAGAGCAGCCACAAGGCTGGAGTCCAGACCCCCAGACAGCAAGCAACCTATTCGTCTGTCAGCCATAAGACGCTTCTTGACTGCAGCAGTCAACAATGTCCGGATGTTAGCATGAACATCTTCAGTGGAAAGAGCTGTAAAACAATGTTATATTATAATAAATTAATTGTACAGTCCACTAGTTGCACAGCAAGTCAGTTTTATTTTCAAGTCACATCTGCATTACTTCATTCCAACCTGAAATTATGAAAAATGAATACAAAACTTACAACATGAAATAGACATTACTAACTTATGAGTCACCTTATGCAAGTCCTACCACAGCTTAACTGTTTAAATGGATACACTTACCCCTTTGGTGATTTACTGCTACACAGCTGATGCTCTATGTTCAAATTTTATGGAGCATTAAAAGAAAGAAAACAATGTCTTCAAATTTTGACAGAATTATAATAGTATTTTTGCAAGTATGACCAATCCCATACCAACCACAGCTTCACCTGCAATTTTAATGTCCTCTCTCTCTCTCTCTCTCTCACACACACACGCATAGAAAAAAAATCAGTGACTACCACACTAAGAGATCCACTTTGCTGGTCACAGGGCTGAAACAGCACCCCAATTCCCGATGCATCCTTGAATATGCCAATAGCAGTTTTGTCAATTTTCAGGAACACAGCCCCCACAGATGGCAAAGAATATCTCTCTCCAGTCCCAAATGATTACAGTTTAGTACAAGATATCTTATGTCATACATGTATGTAGAAACATGCACAGAACACTCTTCTGCTGCACATGTTAAATACACAATGAGTACATGTATTATTATATAGGGTTGTGGCCAGGACTGGGGGGGGACAGGAAAATCTTAAAGCCAGAAACCTTAGATCAGGATTCTGCTGTACATGCACGTGTAAAAGCAAGAGGAAACTTTGTAATTATAAACAAAAAATATTTCATTTTTATAATTATTGACTCATTTACTGTCACCACTAACTACTGAGGAGTTTATACAAGATGTCAGACACAGACTTCTGTGCCAAAACTATAAGCTTTGCATGCAATAGCTCAGAAGTACAAGAAGTATGGATAAGGGTCAGACTGTATGGAATGGAAGGCCAAATCTCCCCAGTGTAGAACAAATTAAAAAAAAAAAATTGACTCACAGTCATAAGGAACGAACGGCTTGAAAAAAGGCCTGCCTCCAATGTTGAAGAACTGTTTCTTCATTACTGCCCTTGTTCTTCCAGTCTCCTCTACCTCGTACTCTTCTACACAGCCAGGTGGAAATGGTTCCAGCTTCCAAGCTGCCCCATCCAACTCATGTGATAGGTCAATCAAACCTGAGGACCACCATTTTGAACAGTAATGTACGAATGGATGAAAGAAACAATTTAAGGCATTGAATGCTGTATATATAAATTATGTGTGGACTAAATAACTGACAATTCAGAAGTGTGTTCACTTAAAATTTTACCAAATCTAAATACTTCAGACAATGATCAATTACATTTAGGATGAATGCACACTGTGCATACAGTGTGCAATCATCCTAAATGTGACATCAACCACAGGAGACACAGGGACATATCCCTGAAAAAGATAATTTTCTGCAATAGCTGTATGTGTGCAGTCATATAACTATTACGATGCACACTGTATTATGAAATTTATGTTTTTTGCACTGTGCATTGTAATACAATTATACACTATAAACCAACAAAATGCACCTTTTCTAAATTAATATTTTAATTTAGGATGTCAGCTACATGATTCAAACCTGAGGGTTCATCTTCAGGAAGACAATTGTATGTACAGGTGTGGTACAGTATGTATTGACATGCATCAGGTTAAGCAGTCTACTTGTAAGACTGCTTAACTTGATGCATGTAAATACATGCTATACCATACCTGTATGTACAACCGTCTAATTAAAATATTAGTTTAGAAAAGGTGCATTTTATTGGTTTATATTGTATAACACTGTACTATGCTTTTTAATCTTTTTAACCGTTTTAAAATTTGTATTTTAACTCTAACAGTGCACATCTATGATATAAATAACCATTACTGCATTATGCTTTGTTGAATAGCTCTCTCAGGATGGCTGAAACATGTAGTAGGAATAGCACATATTTGTATATTATTGCAGCTGTTGCAATATATATATATATATATATATATATATATATATATAGTAACTTGTCTTACAGCACAGAGCATGAACAATTTTAAAGTTGGAGAATGTCCACAGAGTATGACACTTCTGAAACACTAATGCCTGTGACTGTCCTCAGATTTGAAATTCATTACCATTTTCAAGAAAAACTTTGAAGATGCGAGTATGTGGAATGTGCCTTTCATCGCTCTACATGACACACTGCAAGTTTTGCTCCATACCCCAGAAAAAGATTTACAGTCAATCATAATATTTTGAAAACAGTGAGATATCATATTTACAGTACTTATTGTGTAACAACTCATAATACTGGAATGTTATGTTTAGATAATCAACTTTTACTTTGGCCTCAACTTATACCTCACAAAGAATGCAGTCTCTCTCAATCATAAACAGCAATCACAGCACATGATTAGCATAAATGTACATACATTTTCATGTGAATTGTCTATTACTGTCTGATTGTAATCAAAACTGAATGTGTCAACAAATATCAGCAGAAGTCCCCAACATAAAGTTTGTGACAATCTGTCCAGTGAGACAATGTTCCATGCAGACAGACATATAGGTAGACATGACAAGACAGATAGATGTTTTTGCAACTGATTTGTGAACAGGGCCATAAAGTGCAATGCTTTGCCTGCTGAACCACACACAAGGCCCATACAATAACATCAAACACTTGACCAATGAAGGTTAAATGCAACACAGAGAAAACACAAACCTTTAGCTTCAGAGCAGATGCCCAGAATCCCTGTCACAGAGTACAGACGAAATACAGGTCGAACACCATAAGGATCACGACCAATAAACACACGTTGCTTGGCTGAATCTAAAATGCAGAACACAAACACACCATCCAAACTGCGAGCACAATGCTCTATGCCACCAGAGGCATACAGATGCAGGATACACTCGACATCACAGTTTGTCTCATAGTTGAACTCGTACTGCTCCTTCAACTGTAAAAAACAAACAAAATCTGCAGGACTGAACAGTTTTTCAGGAAATAATATAGAATTAGAATTGACTAAGGTCAGGGGAAAGAAATGAAATGGTATTTGCATGTACAAACTAAATCCATACAACACAGTCCTCTTTCACAAGCTAACAGCTGCTCACTTATTCAAGAAATTTCCTGGATTTCATGGAACCAAAAATTTCGTTTTGCTGTTCACAGAAACAAATCACTACTGCTTTCCTGAGTGAGATGAATTCACTGCCTACCTCCCACACTGTTTTTGAAACATCCCCTTTAATATTATCCTCCCATATGTGCACAATCCATTCCTTTAAGGTTTTGTGTTAAAAACTTGTATGCTCCTATCATCTGTGATGTGAGCTACATAACCATAATGTAGAACAAATTTACAGTACAACCAGTAGGCCTCCATGTACCCAAACAGTCAAGGTCATGCAACAAAAAAAAAAAGTAAGAAATGACAAAAAAGCACAGCAAAGTTACAATAGATATAGTCACTTCCTGTGTAACCTGCAGTGTCTTTTTCCGTACAAAAAGTGCTGGTACACACCCCATAACAAAAAATAAAAAAAAAGAACATACCAATAATCATTGTTTACAGAGGTACAGCTGAAAATGCCCCTTGTCCCAGCATTTATAGATTTAAAACAACTGTTTATATTGTTCTGTATAACATTGTTGGAATAAAAAAACAACAAAGAAGATCTGCTTTTCCTGAGGTTTCAATTTATAACATTCATCTAACATTTAACTGTCAGTGTTGTACCACTGCATACTATCATTTAAAAAAAACACTAATAATGTATGAAACAAGTTAGGACTACACACAGTAAAACAACATTGATGTATTTGCTCCTTTTTGTGTAATTACCTAAAAAACTGTAAGGACTTACAGAAGAAGTGACTGGACATAAACTTTGTTTTTTCATGACTGTCTACATTAGTTTTTAAAACATTTTTTTCTTATGTAAGCAGGTGAAGTGTCTGTTACAGCTGCTTGCTTTTGACCAATATTAGAATATTTAAGTAAACTTTAGGGCCATACCCAGTACGAAATTTCAGGAAAATCCAGTTAGTGGTTTTCAAAGACAAATGTGGTGAAGATACTTTCTGCTGGGAACACACCAACAGATATGAATTCATTTCAGAAGGTGATGAGGCTCCTTCTTCACAACCATATAATTCATCAAATTCAAGCCATTTAACAAATGCACAAGATGCTTTATAATCACTGTTATGTAATGACAGCATAATGAATCTCAGATAAAAGGAACCTGTAAGTGCCATCCTTGTGTAATACATGCAACATAACTGATGAAGAAAGGGAGAACTGAATCAATGTAACAGAAGGTGAATAGTAATGTAAATGGGGAACTACTGTATACATGGAGTAGGAAAGACAGTGACTGACTTCCCTTCCTCTTAAATGTCTCATAACATAGCCAAGCAGAAGTGCATGGCAACAAAAAATAATCCAAAACAGATTTTTGACAAAATATGGTACATTCAAAACTTCATAAATGTTTGCACCTTTCTTTTTCATCCTAACAAAATTATAATTTTACCTGCTGTTTTGAATGGATAAGTAAGTAATCTTTCTCTCACCCTCTGGCAGTTGTAGATCTCACCATTGCACAGCAGAGTAAGATGAGGATACTGGTGCAACTTCATTGGCTGCATCCCATACAGGCAGTCCACAATTTCCAAGCGATGGAACCCAACTACGCTGTTCTACAATTGGGGGAGAAAAAAACAAAAAAACTCGACTTCAAAACTGCCTTTTAAATATCTGCAGTTATTATTTAAAACATTATAAGACGAAGAACAAAAAGTGTACCCTATCTTGCAGCACAAAAAGTTTTCACGTCTATGACACACTAACTGAACACTTCTGCATTCTTTATACAGTGGTATTCTTGGTTATGACACCATGATACAGTCTGGTAAAATGGCAGCAATATTTTGGAAGAAATATGTCCTCCACCTGTAGTGCTGCAATGAACCAAGCTGAAGAAGCTGCAGGTTATACAGAAGGAAAGGGGTCATATAAGATATGCACGGCAAATGAAGGCCCGGGTTGGACAATGGGAAATGCAGGCCCTGAAGGGGGCAGCTACTCCAACACCAGAGGCAGAACAATAAGAATGTGCACCTGCAGAGGTGCATCCACGTGGGTGGACATACAAAGAGTAATTCAACTGGACCACAGGGACTGAAAAGGGTAACTGTTACAGAATAGGAAGGAAGTGTAAGGAAGTCCTCTATTTAGAAAGACAGAGGAAGAGAAAATCCAAGGTGTGATATTTAATTAACAGATTACAAGATATCACAAGCCAGAACACAACTACTGTCAAAACCTCATATCTTACATCTTTATTCCTTGTTGGTTTAAATATTATGTTCATTTATTGCACATGTATCTCTACTCTTACAAGTGGAAACACAACATGCCTGTTACGGTTACATATCCACCTGAAATCATTTTGCCATGTATGTGTCAATATTAGCACAGTTTCTTGACAAACCACATATGTCAAAACACTACACACAGTACCTTCACTTTCTTGTCATATTCTATCCTCCATGCATCTGGTCCTCGATGAGCAATTCTGCTGAATGAAATATTGGAATGAACTGAAGTATGGGTCTCCAACCCAAACAATGCCCAAATACCACACATGATATCTGAAACCACATATTATACAAATTATATTTCAATATTACATCACCAATTCCAGTGGCTGCACAGTCTAAGGCTTGGGTCTGTGTGGCACCTTGCTTGTTGGGATTGCAGGACCGAATCCCTCCAGGCCATGGAAGCCTGTTTCTTGTGAGCATTGTGTATTGTCAGGTAGAGATCTTTGTGTCAGGCTGATCACTTGTCCAGGAGTCCTACCAAGAGTAGTATGTCTGAGTGTGATCATAAGACCTCAATAATGAGGAGGCTCTGGCCCATTAGGGGCTGTTGTGCCATGGAAAATATTTCAATGTTATGTCACTTCATGAGCACAGCAGGTAAAAATAAGCAATAAGTCCACTGTCTGAACACTGCTACTGAGTAAGAGGTTCCATTAAAGATTTTTAAAAAAAATCTCATTTGAGTGGGTGTTCATTTCCACATACCTCAAATCCATGAGTCTGAACATACATTTACTCAAAAATACACCTCCCACTGAAGAGAACAGAACATAATAGAATTCACTTACATTCAAAACAGACTCCTCTGGGCACAGCAAAGGATGTAGAACATGTCATAATACACATAAAAATTTATGTCACATATAACTTGAAGCAACTACTTGACACAAGTACAAAAATTAATACATACGAGTACATGCAGTCTATTTACAAACATTGTATAACATGACATAAAACTAAATAAGTTATTTCATATATAAAACACCAATACCAATACTTAACATGCACAGTAACCACACAGTTCTACAAAAAAATGTATGGACACCAATAGGAGCAGACACACTGTATTACATAGGTCAACATATAATAATAATAATAATACATACATACATACATACGATTTTACACAGCTTAAGAATTTTCCACTGAGGCAAATTCATCAGTGTAGCAGAAGGAGTTAGGTAAGACACATTTTTTAAATGCAGGCTTCATGCCTTTTATATTATTACTTATACATTTAATTGCAGTGGGAAGATCACTGAATAACTCAATACCCACGTAGTGTACTCCTTTTTAATACAGTGTGAGGTTAGAATTTGGTACATGAAGCCGTTATTTATGTCTCAGGTTTATATTATGTACATATAAATTCTTTAAAATACTTCCAAGTCTTCCACAACACATTATAGTACATGCAGTAAAAATTTTCTTTTAAGTGACAAAATATTAAACGGTTTTCAACAACAGACCCTCCTCTTACCACCTGCCATTATTCTAGGGATTTTCTTTCAGATACTTATCGTGGTCTGTTGAATTTCCCCAGGCAGTAATGCCACATAACACTGCAGACTGGAAACAAGCAATATAAACTGATTTTATTGTACCTGTTTTCATGAGTGGTGTGACTCTCACATAGCAAAGCATGCAGTGTAGACTGGGGATAATACATTCAAAGTGTTTTATCCACTTTACAGTACTACCAATTTTGCAGGCCAGTGAATGCATACTATAAACAATCCTTAAGCAATGCAACAATTTAACAATGAAAGCAGTAGTCTTTTGATTTGTACACCTGCTTTGTATCTGGTAAGTTTTGAGATGAGCTCAGAGACTGGCCATCATGAGGTCCTGTTCAGTCCTTAATGCCAACTGCCAGTGTCCTACATCAAATTAGACCACTTCAGCTTCTTTCAACATTCAGAATTTGTTATTCACAAATCATCTTAACAGTCCATCAGCCATATGCTAACCTTCCTACTTACCAAAATGGTATTGAGTTATACAATCCTCTTCCATCTAATATTAAACTCCTGAACCATTATATTAAAATATTTATGCCAGTATTGAAATTTCATCTCTTAGCTAATTCCTTCTACTCTGCAAATTTTTTAAAACAAAAACATATTATTATTTAATTTTTGGCACAAATACTTTGTTATATTGAGGTCTGTATAGCATGATTCTCTTGTAAGATGACTAAAAACAGCTGTACAAACCAAGTATTTCATATCTCAGTTGTATTATATTATACATGTTCTACATCACTATAATCTAAAGAATCTATGAATATAGATAAAAAATGATAATGCAGTCACACACAATCTTTTATTACTACAACAAATGGCTCCATTTTTAAAGGCAGCAGTTTTTTATCCAAAAAAGTTACACTGGCCTGAATTACCATGCTTTCTTTTTTTATCTTGAACTGTGCACGCCTCGGGATGTCTCATAATAAGGATCTATGGAATGCAAATAAATTCTACTCTATTCTATTCAACGCGGTAAAGGTAAAGGTTCACCCTAGAACAGGCCACAAAGGCCCAAAGGGGGAGGAGGTATAGCTCTACTCTTTCCTTAACCTCGGCGCTAGATGGGGGTGGGTGATCAACGCCACGTCCCGACCGTATAGGAGACTGGGTGGGTTCCAGGGCCAGTCTGGACGGGTGCAGAAGATCTCGCCTCCTGCCGGGATTCGATCCCCCCGCCATACAGCCCGTAGCGAGTCGCTATACCGACTGAGCTATCCCGGCCCATCTATTTAACGCGGCAGTATGAAATACAGCACCGTTAAATAGTGGTGATTATATACATACTCGATTTTACTTTTGCAGTAACATTTCCGAACCCACAAAACAGTTTACATTTGTAGTTGGTATCATGCGTCATTACTACAGGTTAGAACGGCTATTTTAAACAGAATTAAACTCTGGCAAGTCTTTTTACCTTGAACAAGTACTGACATTTATAACGACTCAATCGAAAAAAGAAACACAATGTTCGTATGTCATACCTTTATCTCTAGTTCCACGTGTTCACGAAGTATCTCGTTAGCTTGTAACGTGTACTGATTAAAACTGACGATCCAGTCCTCGTGGCATGAAATGAACTCTCAGCGCATGTGCTTGCAGAATTTACAGCTGACTACGAGAGCTCGCTTTCTGTATCAGTTGCTGTTGCGGGTGATGCAATATCCGCGCATTTTTACGTGGACTTGGGTTACAAGGTTATGTCTTTATTCGGTCGGTGGCATTACACGTAGAGACTTACACGTGTTCATATTTGAATGGGGAAACGTATTGAGGGTTTCGTTGTTCGGCATAAATGTTAGTAGTGTATTACAGGACCTTACATTATCGTTTTACGGTGATAAAATATTCTTGCCCAAATGAAATGTTACACAAATCTTTCTTTCCACAGATATTTGATCCTTGCATGCCATCTGTCGCATACGAAACACACCCACTGAGCCAAGGCGGCTACACGTAACTCCGTTGCAGCCGCTTGTAACGTCACTAGTCCTTGTTTCCATTGGTCCATTGACCCGTCACGTCCTGTTATTTTGGATTCGTGGAAGCGAGTAACCGAGTTTCCTAGAACACATGCTAGATGATCTGTGTGCTAGAAGCTGGTTCGGATGTCTGTGGTGAGAGATCATGCATGAGGTTGAAAAGTTCTGCCAATTTGTAATTGGAAGTGGAGGCGAGTGCTTTGGTTTTGTAGAATTTGGAATATATTTGCTCAGATTTTCTTTTTTTTGCTGTCGTAGGATTCTCGATGTGCAAATAATTGTATTTAAATGAACGTGAAAAATTTAACGGAGGACAAATATACGCATTTAATCCACATAAGATGGCAAAGAAATGTGTCATACATACGTCGTAATATCAGAAAATATCTGAAAATATTTTGCAGTATATGAATTCGTTTCGGAGGTGGGGACTGTACTATTCTTTGGGTGGTAAAAATGCAGAAAACGTTTTCGGTTTTATAAAGTTAATGTGACTTACTCCATGGTGCAGTGTCCTTCTTGAGAAGCTAACTGGTTTGCAGCTAGTCAAGAAATTCCCCGCATTTCACGGAACCCGAAGGTTCATTACCGCTCTCACAAGCGTCCGCCACCTATCTCTATCCTGGGCCCGCCCAATCCAGTCCATAAACCCACATCCTACCTCCTGGAGATCCATCCTAATATTATCCACCCATCTACGCCTAGGCCTCCCCAGTGGTCTCTTTCCCTCAGATTCCTCACCAGGACCCTATACACAGGGGCTCCTCACCCATATGTGCCACATGCCCAGCCCATCTCATTCTTTTCGATTTTATCACCCATGCAATATTGGGTGAGGAGTACAAATCATTTAGCTCCTCGTTATGCAGTCTCCTCCATTCCCCCATTACCTCGTCCCTCCTAGGTCCAAATATTCTCCTCAACACCATGTTTTCAAACACCCTCAGCTTCCTTTCCTCCTGCAATGTCAGCGACCAAACTTCACACCCATACAAAACAAGCGGCAAGATTATAGTTCTATATATATTAATCTTTAATTTCCTGTACAGCAACCTGGAAGACAAAAGATTCTGCACCGAATGATAGCAAGCATTTCCTGACCTCAGTCTACTCTTTATTTCTTCCCGAATAGA
>Ga0131853_10020571_pt1 | contig 11982 bp, 4 predicted proteins | sample TergutLab28metaG_FD_92764 | JGI IMG/M metagenome (GOLD analysis project Ga0131853, IMG submission 92764) | Labiotermes labralis P1 segment gut microbial communities from Petit-Saut dam, French Guiana - Lab288 P1 (version 2) (version 2) | ecosystem: Host-associated > Arthropoda: Insects >...
GAAAAGTCTTTAATAAGTTAACAGTTGCATTAACGGCGTTTGTAAAGGACCCACGAGGCGGTAGCTGTTTTAGTATAGAGTGTAGACTTAACTGATTAAGAACAGGTAGGTATAACGTTTGTACGCCTTTTACGGAACAATTTAAATTTTCGAAATATCTTCAAAATAATAGCGTTGGTGAGCTTGGACTTCTGACGCCATAATTCTGAAATTAGCACACACAACCCATAAGCTAACGCTCATCGACGATAGACATCGATAATGGATAGACAATAAGCTGGAATCCCACATAGGACAGCTGCAACGGAAAATAGACACCTACGCGAGCATTGCCCCCCAAGTCAGTACAATACCCATATTACAGAACCCCCCAGCCACGTCTCGTAGTAGTAGTAATAATCAAAACCACAGATCATGAGATCTCAACATCGTCACATAACCGCATATATCTTATAAACACTAATACTCTTTCGGATGGATGATGGATGGAATAAGTAGAAACATGTAGTTGTTATCATCCTCTAAAAATCATCATTAGAAGTATTTGTTGTGTTATTGACTAAATACCTGCACCTATTTATTCTGACACCATTTTAGACGTATTGTTTAATTAATACAATGGTCGAGCAAACATAGAGGGACATTCATGTACGTTGTTAGGTTGGGCATTGTTGTACAACATTTGATCATTACAGAGTCAGGCAACCTATTCTACTCCCTTTGCCATTGTACCGACAGATAAATAATAATTAACATTCATGATGTTATTCTGACATATATCAAACAGAACAAAATTAAGAACACCGAGTCACTCTGAATTGTACTTTCTGCTACCAAAAACCCTTTTCGTAAAGGCTGTAATGGCTCAATTATATTAGATTGTTTGAAAATAAAGAATAATATACCATTTACGTACAGTCTGAAATAAAAAATTGTTAGGTCAATGTAGCTTAAGTCATTTTTATGAATTTAAATGTTTTGAAGGAAACTGTTTACCTCAGAAGTTTGGTAGGCCTACGTGAGGGATGTATATTGAATTACGTATCTTATTATTAATAGCCTTTTCCTTGAGTCTGTGATGACATTCATCCTTCTGTAGCACGTAACTGTATACTTGCATTTGAAACTCGCTCGGTTTCCGTAAGCAGCCTGAAAATACAGCACTACGTCAAAATATGAGTTTAGTTCGCTGAGCTAAACTGGTAGTACAAAATGAAACAACTTGAAATGCCAACATGTTGTAAAAAGGTAATTTTATTAATGTATTCTTAGCTCGACATGTTTCGGGTACATACGTCCATCATCAGGAGCATTGAATGTTGAGTTGCAGCATATGGTTTTCTGCACCGAGTTTTTGAGTGGGTGGTGGTCTTGAGAGCCGCTGCATAGGTCCTGCGTGCGGTATGGATGTTGCCGTAGTCGCACGGCAACATCCGCACCGTACACACGACCTATGCAGCGGCTCTCAAGACCACCACCCACCCAAAAACTCGGTGCAGAAAACCATATGCTGCAACTCAACATTCAATGCTCCTGATGATGGACATATGTACCCGAAACATGTCGAGCTAAGAATACATTAATAAAATTACCTTTTTGCATCAAGTTAGCATTTCAAGTTATTTCATGAGGAAGTGCACAGTCAAACAACCATCAAGTGGTAGCACTAAACTTTCCTTCGTCCCCATTTGCGCTAAGTACTGGTTAAAATTAACACGTGGTTGGACTCTTCGACTTCGCTAGTTTGACTGAATTCTTTTAAGAATACTGAATTATGTCAGATATTCACTACTACGTCACATTGAGGAAACAATCCGTCAGTACAAAACTCTTTATTATAACAAAAGAAAATGGCTGTATGTTTCGGCTGTATAAGGTAGCCACCAACAGGTCGTAAATTTCAGAAATGTGAATAATAAAAATTATATAGCTGTAACCATATATGTAAAAGTAAAAACTTAACAGCCGTTATCTCGCCCTTACATGAGATGTTCGTAAACGTCACGTCTGAAAAACATTTTTGCGGTATATAAAAACGTTGTAAAAGCCATTTATGATTGGATTGTGTAAATTTAAATCCATTTTAGACGAAATTTGACGAGAAGTTTTAATTGTAATTTTAATTTTTTTCTAATAAAAATTTCAAATTTAAACAATCCAATCATTAATGGCTTTTACAATATTTTTATATGTTGTAAAAATGCTTTCCAGAAGTGACATTTACGAATATTTCATGTAGGGACGAGATCTCGGCCGTAGGGTCTTACTTTTAGATGTGTAGCTATAGAGAGATAAATTTAAGTTAATCTTTATGTTTTTGAAACTGTTCAAACCTCTAAGTAAATGTCAAGTAATAGACATATTATTACATACATATCTGTATAGAAGTATAATTCTTCTGAGTTAAATTTGGCTAATTGCTTTCGTATCAAACAAGTCTAGAATTTTATTAGGTTCTTATCCTCATCGAAGACCCGAACTGCCACCGCGGGTTCTGGTTGATGTTTGTCGCACTTCGTTTCTTATGTGCAGATAAAGTGTCAAATAATGCGTTAAAACAAGTCACAACTACATTTAAAGTCCTCAGATTCTCACCGAGGAAGACGAGGTGTCTATTCAGGTTTTAAACGGTTCAGAATAGCATTTCCAGCTGCAACAATGTAATTCATTGGTTTACTTACAGATGAACATATATTTGATGACAGTCTAACAAATGACTGTTCATATAGTTTCAGTTTCTATGACATGATGTCCCCGAAAAGACTTTCAAGGAAGAATTTATTGAGTTTAAAATTATTCATACGTGTATCTGGTAGCCTGATTTATTTGAGAAAGATTTTGGAAAATGTTAGTGACTGTGGTTTGTTCCAGAATAATTATCGTCCAGAATAACTATATTAAATTCTTCTTTCTAACGGTTCCATATAAAAAGAGAACTGATACAGGATATGTTGATATCTTGGATAAAAAAGCAGGAGTTTCTTGGCAGAATTGAAATATCACCCTTCATATCCTAGGTACAGCCAAATTAAACTGCAATGTATACACGAATGAGTCTCTTTCTTAGTGGAAATATATTTTCCGATATAATATGTTTGTATATATATATATATATATATATACAAAATATTGTTACTCGTTAACATTTGACAAAACTTGATATTATTAAAAGTATCAGTTAATGACAAATTAATTCTCTGAGTATTCAGCTAGCATAAGATTTGAAAACAAATAAAAACTGTGAAGGAAATATGACAACACCAGACGCAACAAACTAAATTTCAATTTTCTCTACGTTATGGTACCTCGAGAACACAAAGCTCTTCTTAAGACTTAAAAGGGATCAATGATCAAAATAAAAACTGGTGTGAATCTTGGTACAGCACACCCCGTTCTGTTTAAAGTACATTAATAAAATGAGTTATATATTTACTCCATCTGACACATATATAAAATATTTTATATTTATTGGAGCGTGCATAATCTTGATAGTTGAATAAAGATAGACCTACTTGATGTCACTTGCTTTATTATTTCATTATTTAATGCTTAGCATGTTTCGAATATTGCAATGTCGGATTCAGGCTTCAGCTTGAAACCGGATACCACACCACCCCAGCCAAACTACAACGTAACACCAACACACATCGAATCAGAGCAATACAACCCATGAAATAACTCAACAAATAAGTCGCAAGCTCCTGAGGATGGATGTGTTAACATCCGAAACATGTTAAGCATTAAATAATGAAATAATAAAGCAAGTGACATCAAGTTGGTCTATCTTTATTCGACTATAAAATATTTTATTGTTGTTCTACTAATGCTATACTATTTTCGGGCGCAATGGTCATCATCAGGACACTATTTACAAAAAAAAACTTGAAATGCCCCTTTATATAGTTCAAAAACATCAATATTTATGGGATCGCATTTACATTAATTAATAGTCTTTATAATTATTGTCAGCTTTTGGATGTGCTGTGTGTAATAAGTTGTGTTGAAATTGTACGATATGAGTATTATGAATATATTACCAAACTCTTCCGTTGAATGGCAACCTTAAAAACTTAAAAATTATTAATATTATTAATAGTGTCGAAATATTCAGTACAATGTGTTTGAGCTATGTTATGAAGGTTGCTTGTATATTTAAAATAGATGTACCTTTTATTGTCACAATAATAAAATTAATAAAATAGTTTAGATTGTTGACTTCAGCCGCTATGCACTTATTTGAAATTCTCCCATAAAATTTTAAGTTTATGTATTCTATAAAGCAGCATTTTAAGTTTTTTTTTAAATATTAACCTCATTATGACCATTGAGGCCGAAACAAGTAGCCAATATTAGAATAACAATAAAATATTATGTAGCTGTGTCAGACGGAGTACACATATAATTTATTTTATTAACTGACGTGAAGATTACTGAAATCTGCTAAAAATAAACAACCAGAAGCATGAAGATTGATCGATGATATATTTTAGTAAATTCTGATCCAGATTTTCGTTAGACACATATGGAATTATTTTTTGCATTTTTTATTTATTTTCTATTATTTTATGCCTTCTTTTTCATTTTATTTATTCTTCTCAATTTCTACTTCCTTTTTGTGTTATGCCATCTTCTCATTCATTTTCCATCGCTGTTTCTTTTTTATCTACGTATTCTGGTCGTTTGAATACAAATAATAACTGACAAGACTTCACGTTTGTAAGTCAGCAGCCATAAATTCCCAGTCAAAGTTATTATAGAAATTTTATCGTGTATAGAAATAAGTCCTCTGTAAACTAACGTCGATCCACTGCGCCGTACTGCATGGATTATCACTGATATTCATATTAGTAAATCATAATTCCTGTGTAAAAAGAGAAAGACACTCCCCCAGCGTCAAAAATTACCATCATGCTGGTAACTTGTTTGGCCGCAAGCAATGGAATCTGCATGGGAACACAAAAACAAATATCTGTTTATCTCCAACTGCATGTTTGTCGATCTGTGTTTCCTGTTACTCTTTTTGCAACCGGTAAAAACACGACCATATGACACAGCAATCAATATGTCGAAACTAGACTTTTGTGTTACTGAGCTAATTTTTACACTTGTCCAATGGCAAATGTATGCGCAGTGGATTTCTTCGAAAACTCTAACAAGGAGGAGGAATTACGAAACTGGGTGGTTCAGAGAAACAAAAAATCTACACTTTATTGAGATCGAGGTTTACATATATATTAAATTTGTCACAAGTTCGCCCACCCTGCACAAAACACATAAGCGAAAACACTTTTGAAATTTCGATCCTTTCGGTTACACTAACATTTCCGTGCGTCTGCTCAGCCCAAAGCACATAAAGAATCGTGATAAAGTCCTCAGCATTACAGCTGGTTTACCAATTCGAAGTGCATGCCCAGTACGAAATATGTAAAGGAACACGAGATAAAATTCCCCGACCTTACCGTGACACTAACGTTACTTTGTGCGTGTTCAACACCATACATGTAAATTAAACATAGAAACAAGCTTGGAGGGTTACTGTTACAGAAATATATCGTCGGGCATGCCCACGACTAATAACATAAACGATACCTGTGTACAAGTCTAGAGAGATACTGCAGCACTTGCACTTCTTTGCGCTTGCTCAGAAATAGTTGCGTGCAACACGAAGGAGGTACAGGCGGTCAGTCATTAATAAATTCATATCAGTTTCTTGTTTGCTACATGTTTCGGTTTTGTGACAGGGCATCCTCATGCAATTAATTATAATGAAGATATAAGATTTAAAACTAGTGCCTTAGAAGGAAATTTTATTTTTACAACAGCCGGAAAATGTAACAACTGATATAAATGCAGTTTTGATTGACGGTCTGTGTTGCCTGTTTGCTGTACATATGTCAAAGCGGGGTGTCATTCGCAAAGAAAAAAATACGAAAATGAAATCTGGGCATAAATGAAAAGCGTTAGTGTTACACTAATATTTCGTCGCACTTGGTTAGCATGACGTATATAAGTAAAACCGGCCTAAAATCTACAGCGTTACCGCCACGTTACACTTTCTTTTTCATGCATATTTGGTACAATGTGATCCTCACTAATATATACTGTTAACTCTTTACATAATATATAAAGAACAAGGGAAGGTTGCCCTCTTTCGTCTACAAAGTTTAATATACGCTCAGATAAAATAATTAAATGACAGAAAGAAGATATTCTAGGAATTCCACTTCCAAACAACAACTGTTACCGCTGTTATTTGCCTATTACCAAATTATATTATATAACACAAAAGATAACATGCAGAAAACTTCGTATAAGTCAAATACAAATAATAACGGCACGTGGTATAATTATTTCTGCACAGAAAACAACAAAACTGATCACATTTAAGGGACGAGAGCCAGTTAGAGGTAAAATCGTAGTAGATAATAAAATTATAGAAAAAGTAAATTTCTTTAAATACTAAAGGAATTTTGTATCTTATGAAAAAGATGTGGACATGGACAACAAATTGAATAACTATTTTAGAATATAAGACATTATTAACAATACGTTTAGACCACAAAAACGTTCAAGAAAACAAGAATAAAATTATGACATACACCAGCCCTTTCAGATCTGTTATACGACAGTGAAAGTTTGACCGTTAAAGGAAGAGACACAGGAAGAAAAGCAGCAGCAGAGATGAAACATAAAAAAAAAACAGCAGAATGCACTTGCAGAGATAACTAAACAAACAAAGAGATTGCAAAAGAACTAAATATAATATGTCAATAAATGCCCAACAAGATGCAACTATACTTAGTTTATCTTATCTGCAAACTGCTCTAAATGTTTCGGGTAGTTTCTCCACCCATCATCAGGAGCACAAATAACTGTATCTACAGCATCTGGTACTAGTCAAATGTAATAGATAAAAACAATTATTCACCTAACATTTATATGTGGTATGTAAGGAACATAACCCTATGTTTCAATTGGCAATTGACACCGGTCGTACATCAGCAACCTTTCCTAAACCAATCGATACACCGCACGTAGCGCACGCAAATCAGTCTCATCTCCTCCACGATAGCGACAGGTAGCAACCACGGGTATATATTTGCATGTTTAATTGGTAATATATATTGCATTTTCCGCCTGAACTTACGTATGTGTTATGATTAACTAATCTATTTTAACTAAAAGTTTAACCTATTATTCAAACATGTTTAAACATCAGGGCCAACCAAATTTAATTCCTTACATATCACATATAAATATTAGGTGAATAATTATTTTTATCTATTACAATTGACTAGTACCAGATGCTGTAGATACAGTTATTTGTGTTCCTGATGATGGGTGGAGAAACCACCCGAAACATCTAGATCAGTTTACAGATAATATAAGCTACGTATAGTTGCATCTTGTTTCACGTTTATTGACATAGAATTGCGATGCACGGTCCCAAGAACATAAAAAACTAAATATAACCCACAGCTTTGGAAAATATAGAGGAATACGGAATAAATTGTTTGCAACGCATAAACAATATGCTCCATAATAGATTAGTTAGACTACTATTATCTATAGACTAAAAGGCAGAAGAAACCAAGGGCGACGGTTAAGGAGACTTGTAGACGTGTCAGAATGCAACGGGTCAAGAAGTGGCCCAAATTCATGTTAGCTAGATGATGACGATTAATCTATATGCGTAGATTTAATATACTGCCGAAATTAGTCTATCCCGCTATCTGGAGAGCGCGTTACTATTCGCTCCATTTTGTGTAGATTACATTACTGTGGCATTTAAATAGTTGAGCAAATCAGGAATGAAGCGGAAAGAAAGGAAGTCGGAATAAATGGGATTTGGAGAAAGGACCTTTATTCTTATCGGTTCGAAACACATTTTCTTCCGCTCTGATACATCCTTTCCCTTGTTGCTTCTCTTCTGAAGCCGAAAGCAAAATGGTTATAAGGAACGACGGAAATGATGCATGATATCAGAAGAGACATAATTTTAAACTGGCTAGGAATATCGCACTAATAGCTAAAAATGTGTTAATAGACGCTGATGCCAAAAATCGGGATAGCGTAGTTGGAAAAGAGATTGATTGACGCGCTGGACGACAGAGGAGTCGTCTTTGTTTTACGCAAAGCTAAGGTATTCATCTGCCCTCCAAAATGCTCGGACAGACTCCGCGGGCCAATGAACGTCATACGTATCTTAGGATTTTTCATGGAGAGGAAATTGGTCGCGAAGTGAAGTAGTGCGAGTACATGAGAAGAACTAGTGATGCTGTTGACATAAATATATTAATAGATTAATCCTAGCTAACTTGCTTGGGTTATGACATTCTGTTTTGCTGTATGTAAATAGAGAATTAAAAAAACACATTCTCTTTTGGCGGTTTTTCTAGAAAAGTTGTTTACATATCATGTTTACCCTCTTTCCCCTCATGTTGTCACACGCGTCAGTTAAGTTCTAAGTTCTAGCTCTAAGTTGACTTTCAAAACTTCTATCTCGTACTACGTCCCTTTCGCTTACAGGCAACCTAACTGTCAGACTCACAACCGCCTTCTATTCTTATAATAAAACCAACGAGGTGCACTAATTTCTCAAATTTGTTTTTGGAATAGAACTCTACGTGTTTGGGACAGGTTTTCTGTCCATCATCAGGAATCTAGTACTGTTTACACAGCAATGTCATACAGGTTATGCTGACTGTTTGCTAACATATAGCTATTGTTGTGTATACAATACTAGATTCCTGATGATGGACATAAAACCTGTCCCAAACATGTAGGGTTCTATTCTAAAAATAAATCTGAGACATTAGTTTATCTTGTTGGTTTTATTATAAGAATATATCACGATGCACAGTCCTCTGAATGTCAAAACCGCCTTCTAATCTCCTATAAATTTAATGGCTCTCCGTGCTTCTCTCGTTAGAATACCTCGTTTTGACAGCCTCCACTGGTAATAAATACATTACAAATTCACAGTTTACTTCTTGCCACCAAGTGTCCTAATTTCACCGCTTCTTTGTGTGACTGAGTCATCCCTCGAAAGAATATGCATAGGTTGTGATGGCTGTCGTTCTTGGATAACAGAATGTGGGTCCGCCAACTTATTGTCCCAGAACAAAGAGCATGCAGCGAAGTTTATCACCAATGAAAGGCACCTAGAATTTTCGAAGACACAATTAAAATACCGGATATCGTATAGTTCAGCTGTATTACACCACGTAGCTTATTATTTATTGGATTATTGTGCACGGACAACAATGAGGATGAGTATCAACGACTAAAATTGTCATTCAAACCCTTTACGGCTGATGTTACATATATCTGTAGGTCAGGCGTAGAATATTTTGAAGTGTTTTGAAGCTATTGTAGTTCCGCGCGCAGACGAGTCTCATGTTTAAGTACAAATATGTCCTGAATGTTTCCACATTTTCTGACTGATTACAGTCTTTAATATTGTTGTATTGTGTTTTCTTGCACATTATTGTTGAAAAATAGTAAAATAAATTTACAGCAGCATAAATTCATTTCCGTGGCTCGCCTATTAAAAGTCAAAAGAACAGTATGAACAACATCTGCTTCACGTACTTTGAGTTAATTTATTGAATGTAATAGTTTTAGAAAATACTAAACAAATAACAAACACATGCACTGTCCGAAAAGGAAGCCTCTGTGTGGGGATGAAATGTAGCGTTTCGAAGACTGAATCCAAGTTTCAAAAATTTGTAATGGTAAAGAATCTGACTCATTTTCCTGATGTAGGCCTTGGACTTTGTCAACTTATCTAGTCTATCGTAAGGATGAATATTTGTTCCCTCATATCTCTTCACAAGAACGAAAGAATGCACAAAATCTTTCATTATCGTCTATTTTCTTCCCAAAACATCACAATCGTACTTAAGTTTACATAATCCCGTATAAATCTTTCTAGTCAAAAGAGTTCCTGATTTTTTTCAGGCGAACATTCATTGCCATGTTCCAAACAGCAAGCCAATGGACCACTTTAAGTTAGTTAAATTCAGTCCACAGGTCTATAATGTTTTTCTTGAGATACAAGATAAAATAAAATATTATGTGCTCACGTTATTTATATATATATATATATTTCTAATGTACGTTCCATCAGCCCCATCCTAATTGGCCCGATAATGATAATAGTAAAGCATGAAGTATTTACTGTAATTGAGTGAGTAGAGTGAATGTCTTTGGGCTGGATTACAAAGGTTTAGTTCCTAGCAAGGGGCTTATTCTCTTCCCAAACATATTGAGTACAGAAAACTATTCAAACGCCTGAAGGGTTTGTAGTAGCTGAGAGCGAATGCGACTATTGGCACAAGTCTAGTACAAGGAATAAGAATGCGTGGGTTTACATCCAATCTCTCTTCCTCTTCAAATACGGTGCTTAGGTACAGAGAAATTTTACTTTACGAAAGCTGTGTCGGCCCACAATCTTCTTCTGCCACTGAAGAAAATAAATAACCCAACTCTCAATTATATAAGTAGTTGGTGTGGAATTAATCTGCCCCGTCAGTACGGCTATTTGTAAACATCACTCAAGCATATATTCGAATGGCGCTATGAGCAAGCAACCCGCAAAATGGATGCAATCCTCCACTCCTACAGCTCACTCACTGTGCCTCCCCAACCAGCCAGTGAGTGATGATTTTATGTTAAAGCAGAAGTCCGTGTCTCTCGCCACGGCTTCAACTCACTTCCTACAACCATTTTTTCGTCCATCCAATAGTGTTTTTGTCATTATGTGGCAAGTGAGAGAGAGTTTCATTGTCCATAAACATCAACACTGTGGCAGACCAGATTACGAACCCCTTCCTTCTACACAATGCAATCCTACAGACTATTGACACGCCGCAAGGAAAGATGAACGGCCTGCCACATTATAAATGGACTGTCGCATTTTACACGGTCGGTATAATCGCCCATCAATTCCGCAGGGATTAGAGTGAAATTCTAGAACACCGGAATATGGGAAGCAATCCGATTAGCGGTAACAGTATGCACAGATTGGAATTCAAACATCTAACAATTTAATGGACGCGTGAAAATCTGAATCCAGTATAGTCCTTCTTAAACAGCCGATGGTCACCGAGCTGGTAACAATTATCTGTCGTCTAAGAAACACGACGCATAATCGTGTTCATATGAGAGCGTCAGTGGATCCCACTTGGTGCCGGTTCAAAACAATACGTATGCTAACTTCCTCTTCACTTTAGACTAACTTTAACTTTTTTCTCTTTTACCTCGCATTACATTCTATAATACTCAAAATTTAGCAAGTATTTCTCGTGTCCCTCTGCACGCTTGATTTCATTATCCTAGTTATATTTGGTAAACGCTGCTAATTAAGAAGTATTTTTGATCACTCTCCTTCCTTACATGCCGTCCTGTGTTTTATACATCCAGATACGTTGAAACCAAGGTACTGAACAACTTACGTTCCGAATTTATATAGATACGTACTGCGTTAAATAAGTAGAAATTGAAATGTATCCTTAAAGACACGTCATGCTGAAGTAATTTTGCGATGTCCATATAGTTTAAAAGTTTAATTAAATAAACAATGAATTATATTTAGCTTAGGAGCATGCAGATTGTTGGGTTTCCATGCACCCGTGGGGAAAGGGCTGCTAATTTTTTTGGGATTCAAATTACATTCAGTACCACCTTGAATGATTACATAGAAGGCGTTTTATCGGACCCGAATGTAAGCTGTCGAAAACATGCCAGCCACAGTCGCACTGGTTCTTAAAAGCAGACATCATTCAACTATGGAATCACTCTACCTACATAGTTTGCACAGGTGCTGCTGTTACTACTACTACTACTACTACTACTACTACTACTACTACTACCACCACCACCACCACCACCATCACTAACATCACAACCACCACCACCACCACCACCACCACCACCATCACTAACATCACAACCACCACCACCACCACCACCACCACC
>Ga0131853_10020573_pt1 | contig 11981 bp, 4 predicted proteins | sample TergutLab28metaG_FD_92764 | JGI IMG/M metagenome (GOLD analysis project Ga0131853, IMG submission 92764) | Labiotermes labralis P1 segment gut microbial communities from Petit-Saut dam, French Guiana - Lab288 P1 (version 2) (version 2) | ecosystem: Host-associated > Arthropoda: Insects >...
CGACTTGTGCCACTTACAGCATAAACTGATTGGTTTTTATAACCGAGATGAAAAGTGTTTACAGCGCGGTACGGACTGGGTCTTTAAATAAAGCGGTCTGCGCTTCGTCTTTAAAGGGTTAAGTAGCTTATGAACGTAAATATATACGTCCCAGAGTGTAAGAAATAACTGAGTATAGGAAAGGTCGTTGTGGTTTAAAATGTTGCAGAATATCTTGAAAAAAAGAACTGTCCCATAGCCTGAAGGATGAGAAGTAAATACGTTAGTAAGTAAATCAGTCGGCTACTCTTGCGAATGGTTAAAACCTTATTCAACTGGAGTAAATGTAACCACTATAAAGCAAATAAACATTTATCCAATAGTGTGTGCCTATTACGAACTAAAATAACAAATTTTTGCGAAAATATCAGTGACGCATGTTATGTGACGTAAAATAATCAGGTAACATTAAATAAAGTGAAATGCCAACTTGATGCAAATAGGTAATTTTATTGATGTATTCCTAGCTCGACATGTTTCGGGTACATACGCCCATCATCAGGAGCATTAGATGTTGAGTTGCACCATATGGTTTACTGCACCGAGTTTGTGGATGGATGGTGGTCTTGAGAGCCGCTGTACGGTGCGGATGGTGCTGCACAGCACCATCCACACCGTACACACGACCTACACAGCGGCTCTCAAGACCACCACCCATCCACGAACTCGGTGCAGTAAACCATATGCTGCAACTCAACATCTAACGCTCCTGATGATGGGCGTATGTACCCGAAACATGTCGAGCTAAGAATACATCAATAAAATTACCTTGTTGCCTCCAGTTGGCATTTCACTTTATTTCACGAGGGAGATGCACGGTCAAACAACCCTCAAATCAGGTAACAGTTTATTAAAAAATTGTGAAAGATCTGCCAGAAAGCGATCACGGCGTATCTGAACGTTATATCCCTTCGCCGGTTTGAATTTTCTAAGGAAAACAACAACCAACTTTAAAAATGGGCCGTTTCCTTTCCTTATAATTTTATTCTGTATTCGCGATTTACAGTTATCTGGCACTGTTTATGTGGAGCGTAATATAACGATAACATGTCTTATACAGACAAACATAATAACAGAACTCTCTGGTTTACAGCCGCAGGCAATTTTATTTATTCCTTGAAGGTTAGGTAATTTTCAGAAGAAGAAAAAAGAAACATATTCCGCGGCTACACTGTAAATTAGATCCAAGTTCTTACCATTTTTAGAAGGTTAATATCATAGAAACACCAAGTAAATTGTAATAATTAACAGGTAAATCAGTCCCATTACAGGCCCGAGATGCCCAGAGGGTTCCAGGAAGTTAAGGTTCCCACATTACGTGATAATGGCCCAGGATGGTGGTAAGGTTGTCAGCCTTATCCACCGGCCGTTTTTACCCCCAGGAAATGCTCCTGGTACTCATTTCTGTTAGAGGCTGAGTGGACCCCAAGCCCATAGTGCGATCGGAAGGATTTTGTCAATGAAAATTCCAATGACACCAGCTGGGATCGAACCAGCGACCTTCCGATTTGCAGCACAGCACCTTAACCACTGTTCTACCGCGTTCCTCCGAATTTTAATAAATGTCGCTTAATTTTGGATACTGTTTAGCTGTTTGGCATGTAATAAAGAACCGAGAGATATGAAGGTTTTCGAATACTAGAATATCATAAATTCAACAAGGCACGTCCACAGAAACCAGGAGCAAGAAACTTAGTGAAAGACGTGCAAGAGTGTGGAGTAGATGGATGTGACTCATTGCGCTGTACAGTGGCAGCACATTATAAAAAAATATATAATGAAATACATCAGAAAGCCTTTATTCGGTACAGAATATCAAACTGTGATGAAGTTACATACATCGTTCATAAGGAGGCTGGATGACAGACTGGCTCATTGTTTGATTGGGTATTTGGATATGTGATTGGTTGTTTGGTTGGGTAGTTAGTCACTCAGTCACTTGGATAGTTAGTTAGTTAGTTTGGTAGTTAACTTCTTAGTTATTTAGTTAGTTAGCCACTCTCCTACATAACCAATGACGCAAAGAATTCTGACACTAGGATAGTTAACTGTAAATTCACTGCATCGCCATGACAGATCCAGGATACATAAAGTTCCATAATCTATAACAGTAACATCACTTACATTACAAGTATTAAAAACACAAACTTACATCAGCACATGATGAACTGTGCCAGATGAAAGACTTTATTCAAATTATTACATTCCCTTGACGCACACTGCACGATATGCTGACCTCCTTAGCGATGAAGGTCGTGAGAGGCAATCACGTCATAAGAATTCGCCGTCAGCATACAAAGTAACACGAAGATTTAGAACGAACAGCTGTTATGTGTCCCTGAGACATCTAGCTTGCAGCTGGTTATTATAAAACAGATAAAAATATTAACTGTGCCTTCCTCCAAATTCGAAGAATTATTCTTCGCCTTGAAATTTCAATCTGGGCAAGCATTAAATCATGGTTAGCAGTACCGTGGTGCTGATAAGCCCTTTGCCCGACCAGGAAGGAAACAAACTCTGAAACATGTCAGAGACGCGCGCGATTTCAACAAAATCGAGACGCGAACTGTCATCAAGTTTCTTTTCCTGCAAGGCAAGGCGCTGAAGGAAATTCACGCCATCCTGACAGAAATATTAGCTTGTTTCCTTCCTGGTCGGGCTGACGACTTATCAGCACCCCTGTATTTTTGTCTGTTAACGACATTTCGTAAATTTTCAGAAAAAATATACAAGTAATTTCTATCTGCTACATCATTCATGCTGCCGTAAACAATTTAGGTAAATTCTGTAACACCGCGTCTTTTCAGAGAACAGGAACGACTCGCAATACGGCAAGAATGAAGTTAGCTTCCACACGCAAGTTACGAGGAGGGAATTGCTAAGAGACAGGAACTTGAACCTCAGAAATGTCTTCTAATAAGCTCTAGTCTATAAGCATACGACTTCGGGGTTAAACAGAGTTTTAAGTCTCAAGTTTATAGACTTATTTATACGTTCCCTGGCCAAAATAAGTTGTCAACCTGTGCCAGAAAACAGTCGAGTCCATTACCAACAAAGGCAGCACAGTAAACATAGTAATGATGTGGGATAGGCCTTCAATATATGTTACAAATATGCTTCACTTCTCGTGATAAATTTAGTAGGTGAACATACATGATATTTCAAGAAAACCAGAATTATCTGAACGATTACATTACAAATAAAGATGGGAAGTTCTTAGACTACAAAATGTCATAAACACATTAGTCACATATCTGTTGCTTGGCTTTCAAAATACGTACAAAATACAGACACAATAATTGCCCTGTTACTTTGAAAACATAGTATGTCAAGGAAAGAGAGTTGTTAAGATAATGAATTATTTATAAATATAACCCGAAAATTTGGGGACCTTGGTGGCACAGTGGTTAAGGTGCTGTGCCACAAATCGCAAGGTGGCTGGTTCGAACCCAGCTGGTGTCATTGGAAATTTTCATTGACATAAAATCCTTCCTATCGCACAATGGCCCTGGGGTTGACTCAACCTCTAACAGAAATAAGTACCAGGAGGATTTCCTAGGGGTAAAGGCGGACGGTGCGTAAGGCTGACAATCTTACCACTATCCTGTGACGTTTGCATGAAATCCGGGAACCTTAACTTCCTGGAACCCTCTGGGCCAATCCAGGCATGTAACGGGACTGCTTTACCTTTACCTTTACCTTTTACTACCCGACAATTCATCCGTTTTTTAAACTTCGTGAGTTTCGAAAATGATTCGTTAATAATACTGTTATATACTGTTATATACACTAAATTGGATTACATATCCTCGACGTAAAAATGTTACAGAAATTGCTGCATAGTTCGGGAACAGATAAAAACACAAATATAAGGACAGCGGTCCTTGAATTTACGTTCTTTGCACCTTTCTGTGTTGTGATGAGCTGCACATCGAGTTGTAATCAGATATCAGGGCGATATCTGGATTTAGATAACACGTTCGAAGCTGCACTTTTAATTTCTGGGTTCCAGGATGTGCAGGCTACCAGACTTCAACAAAATCGGCTTATAAATGTGGTAAGGTTGTAATCCCTACGCATCGGCCGGCTGTAAACACCAGGAAATATTTCTGGTAATCATTTCTGTTAGAGGCTGATTCGACCCCAGGTCCATAGTGCGGACAGAAGGATTGTGTCAATGAAAAATTCCAATGACACTGTCGGGAATCGAACTCGCGAACCTTCCGGCTTGTAGCGTGGTGCAGTTCTCACAACAAACAATCGTCGTTTCCCCATACAACCATCAATGATTGGGCTTTGGGGTAAGTTGCACTAAACACACAGGAATAACAAGAGAAGTTACCAAGAATATTGTCGACATAAGACGACAGAGATTGTTAAACGAATCTATTAGAATCGAACGAGGCCGTAGTTATTAATCTGTTAGGACTGATGCCAGGTAGCTTACGACAGTGTCAGCGTTTGTTGGTTTGGTTTTATAATACCACAGATGCATAGATATTACTTAATACGGTTTAGTAATGGTAGAAAAAAAGCAAGTTTCAGATGACATTAATGTTTCAAAATTAATTTTTAATTTTACGAAGTACGTTTTGTCCTAGACTTGATGTACTTTGCAAAGGTAGGCCTGCAGTTTTTGAAAATAACTGGTCTGGTTATATTAAAAATGTGTGGTTTGAAAGGAGTGTAAATTTGGAGATATAGACTCCTCTGCGTTCCATTGGCTGCTGAATGCCTATGCGCTATCCACCCTTCACAACACTTAGAGTGTTGCAAAGTGAAACAGCCCGTTCTAAGTTTAGATCAAGCGCCCAGACCCGTCTCGTACAGTGCACGTTGCATTTCAATGAATACAAATTTTCATAACTTTTATTTCAATATTTGTTTTAATTTACCTGCAAATTACTTTAGTCAGTGCTGAAACAATGGAAATGAAAACCTTTTGCAATGCCACAGCAGTATACACCTGCTCCTAATTTAAATACTTAAACATAGCTACATTTTTCCGAGGATACTTATATAATTCGCTAAGCACGAGATTCAATCTCCTTACATTTAATGTCTGTGGATTGAGATTAATTGCACAAATCATATACCTAATGAAAAGGTAAAGCAATCCCATTACAGACCTGGACAGGCCCTGAGGATTCCAGGAGGATGAGGCTGCCATATTTCAAGACAATCGACACATGAAGGTAGTAAGGTTGTCAGCCCTACACACCGGCCAACTTTACTCCAAAGAAATATTCATGGTACTCATTTCTGTTGTGGGCAGTGTAGCTCAGTCGGTATAGCGACTGAGCTACGGGATGGACGATCCGGGATCGAATCCCGGTGGGGACATTTACCGCCAGTCCAGACCGGCCCTGGGGCCCACCCAGCCTCCTGCAAAATGGGTACCGGGTCTTTACCGGGGGTAAAGTGCGGTCGGGGCGTGCTGCTGACCACACATCCCCTTCTGATGCCGCGGTCATGGAAAAGTAGATCTACACCTCTACCCACCCTCTGGGCCACACCGGGCTTCTAACACTTTACTTTACTCATTTCTGTAACCGACCCCAGGGCCATAGTACAGCCGGAAGGATTATGTCACTGAAAAATCCGTTAACACCATCGGGAATCGAACTTGCGACATTCTGGCTTGTAGCGCAGTGCCTCAACCAACTGCACCACCGTGTGTCACATAGACCTAATAAAGGAGTTAATATTTTCTTCCGTCGTTAAGATATTTTCCGTTTTCCATAACAGCCAAAAATTAAAAAACTAGGGTATAATTTTAGGCATTAAGTGTACAAAATATCTGCAATTGCATATGTATTCTGCAGATATATTCAATATATCTATGTATCTTAAACGTGACAACTTATCTAATTCGTCCTACGAAAAGGACATGGTTTGAGTCCATTTAATTTTGCTGGTGTTTCATAAATATAAATCCTTGGGGTAGAATAACACTGAGCAGGAAAGACAAAATTTTTCCGAACACCAATGATTACGCCTGAAGTAGGGAAGTTCAAAAAATCAAACAAAGCTGCATACTTTACTCCCCCCACGCATTGATTTCGAAAAATATATATTACTTTCTGTAGGCTTCTGAACGAAACTTCCATAAAGATTTATTGGTCCCTTCGTGAATGTTATATGTTCGGCTTAAGCAGCTATAGCGACAAAATTAAGGAAGGCAGAAACGTAAGAGTAAAACCGTATATCAATCAACGACTTACGTGGTGCTTCAGGAAAATATTGACACTGAATGCGTGGCTTGACAACTGTCAACGCTGTAGCCACACCTCGGACACCAGGCGAGACATACATTCTTACTTGATGATCAGTGCAAGTTTCAACTCGGTAGCATTAACACGTCTGATTTGACAGCGAGTTGTGTCAGTGTGTGTAGTAGTGACGCGTTAGGAAAATGGAGAAGCGAAATCTCGAGCAGAGTTGCGCGATCAAATTTTGTGTCAAACTTAATGAAAACGCAACAGAAACTTACGAAAAATTAAAAAGGGCTTATAGGGAGAATGGTGTATCAAGGACACAGGTTTTTAGGTGGCATAAAGCATTTTTGAATGGCCGTGAGAGTGTGGAAGACGAACCTCGTTCTGGAAGACCTTGCACTTAAAAAACGGACGAAAATGTGACCAAAGTGAGGGATCTCGTGAGGTCTCATCGACGTTTGACAGTCAGAATGATCAGTAGTGTGTTGAATTTCAATCGACAAACCGTCCACGAAATTTTGACCTTCGAATTGGGCACACAGAATATTTGTGCCAAGCTGGTCTCAAAAATTCTCAACAATAAACAGAAGGAAAAGCCGACTTTTTGGCCAAAAAAGCTATTTCAGTGGTTCCGCTGCCACCATACTAGCCTGATATGAGTCCGTGTGACTTTTTCCTTTTCCCAAAACTCTAATTCCACCTCAAAGGTCGTCATTTTTGAACTGTGGACAATATCCAAAAGGTCGTGACAGACCAGCTGAGGGCACTTCTATGTGAAGACTTCCAGCACTGCTACCGGGAGTGGGAGCAACGTCTCCGGCAGTGTGTGGCTTCCCAAGGGAACTACTTTGAAGGAGATAATGTTGATTTATAGGTAAATGTTAAATAAAAAAAATATAGCACCAGTCTCATTACTTTCTTAACGCACCACGTACTCATTCAATTGCTGATATACATACCATGCGCTTCATCCGAATTGCAAGCGCGCGAATCGTGTACTTAATTACGTCAGCGGTGAAGTTTAGGGAAACGCCTAATTATAAGTAAAGTTCTATTGAAACTTTCATGGAAGGTCAGAATTTAGCTACATGCTTCGTGCCATTAAAAATGAACCCACAGGTTAATTAAACCGACATGCCTTAGACGTGTGCTAGAGAAATTGCATAATGGACACAATCTGATTAATGGAATGGTACACGGGTGCTGCATTACCACCACAACTGGCAACAGACTTCGTAATGAATCCGCTACCTCGAGGGTACACCATACATTGATCAATAAATCAAATACTAACCAATCGACGTTTGAGTCTGATCAATAGTTCAATGCAGTGTCGGTAATTATAAACAGTCAATAAACCTTACTACAAAGAAGTTAAGTTTGAAAACCGTACAGCGACATATCATGTAATTGCTTTGTCGTGTCCCTGAATAAGATTTATTTTGGATTAGCCTTAATGGAATTAAACAACTCACTCTAATCTTAGTAGTTAACCAACTTAATGCACAAATTCTTGTTTTATAATAAGTTTATTATAGCCTCTACATGTTTCGAGCACTATGTGCTCATCACAAGGAGCTCAAAATTGTATTATACAGCATCTGGTATCATCACACTCTGTAGGTGGCCGTCCGGTGCACAGGTTGAGAGTGTGCTCTCTCAACCTGTGCACCGGACGGCCACATACAGAGTTTGATGATACCAGATGCTGTATAATACAATTTTGACCACCTGATGATGAGCACATAGTGCTCGAAACATGTAGAGGCATATAATAAACTTATTATAAAACAAGAATTTGTGCATTAAGTTGGTTAATTGCTAAGATTATACAGAGATGCACGGTCAGCAAAACATTAAAAAAAAACTCACTCCGTTCATTAAACAAATTCTCCCTCACGCATATTGTGACCATCATAAATTAAATTCCAAAATGTTCAATGTCAGAGTATTTTTTTTTTTATTTCTTGCATTCGTGTGACTTCTGTAGACTTAGTATAAATTTGTAATACGCTTTAAAGGTAAATATTTTTATTAGATGTACTGTATTGCAAGTATCAATTGTTGATATCCTTTAATGATTTAAGTTCTACAGACTTCTTTCAACGTAAGACAGTGCTCCTGACTCGACACTAAAACGAACTATGAGTTCAAACAGAAATTATTTCCAGTTCAACTGATTGGTGTGTTTGACGTGATCTATAATTAGCAATTATACTTATGAAAAAAGATCAATGATGAAGAAGGGAATAAGCAACGTTTTGAGGAGTAACATGAGATGTATATTGCTTATCGGAATAACCAGTTCCCTGTAAATAGCATAAACATTGGTTAAAAGGTTAAGGTAAAGTGATCCCTTTACAGGCCCGGTGTGGCCCAGAGGGTGGGTAGAGGTATAGCTCTACTCTTCCATGACCGCGGTACTAGAAGGGGGTGAGTGGTTAGCAGCACGCCCCGGCCGCACTTTACCCCCGGGAAATACCCGGTGCCCATTGTGCAGGAGGCTGGGTGGGCCCCATGGCCGGTCTGGACAGGCGAAAAATCTCGTCCCCACCGGAATTCGATCCCGGTCCGTCCAGCCCGTAGACAGTCACTATACCGACTAAGCTACCCGGCCCACATTATGAACATTGAGAAGAGTCTTAAATCACAGTAGATCTGGACCACCTAGCTGGGGTATTCGACATTACCTTATTGCTTACAACAAAAGCAGAAAATTCTCTGATAAATTTAGCAGATGCATGAGGACCAGAGGATTCGTGACAGATTGTGAGTTCAGTTTGTCTTTAAATATAAGAAAAAAAAATTTTTCCAAAAAAATTCTTGTCCTGATATAGAGGCCAACAACAGTACGTAGTACGTCATGGCAAAATAACCGTACGTCCCTCCACTGCATCTACGAGTTTCAGCTATAATAGGAAATCATCAGACACAACACGTACAATACGAAGCACAAATTATTTGCGTTTCACATAACTGACGACTATAATATACCATGTATATGAGTCGAAATCTATAAAATCTTTCCAGCGTTCCCACTGACTAAAATGTTTTCAACTGCCAACAAATCAACGATATAATCATGAATAATGGTTCTGATTACACCCAGCAGTTCAAATGAAATAATAATAATTATAATAATATATTTAACTGGAAATGGGATGTCGCCCGGTCGCAGTGGTTATTATGCATGTAAATAAATATGAAATAAGGATCTAAGAAATTTAATTCGGGAGGGTTATATGAGAAGCATGCAGTAGCAACTTGGAGTCTTGGGAACGATCTCAGCATTCGCTTTTAGACACGGGAAAACCAAAAAAAAAACCTGTGATAAGGTGGCAGGTCGCAGGACCTTCCGGATACTGATTTCTAGCCAGCAATCCCGCAATTAAAGTATGTAAGAGAGCAACACACGCATAGCAAAACAATACACATGATGTAACAAAGATACGCACAATATAATAACACAATACACAAAAGACCAACTACAGTTAGCGGTAATAAGAAAATATGAATGTTAAAAAGATCAAAATACATGTTGTTTGTCCACAAAACATTTTGTGCCACAGGTCGTAACGTTGTAGGCTTTGCTGAAACCCACGGATTCCTGCTCTGGTATCCACAGTATATTTTGCTGTTAATCACAGATTTGTGTCTTTCGAAAACCGTAGTGAAAGACAATAAATCATTCATTCATACTCAGCACGTGCTTTTCTGCTTCCCCTTAGGATGTTACGCAATACCTTGGTGCCGTGACGACGGAAAAAATAACTGTGGGTGCGAAAGGCGGCGCTCGGCGTCTATGAGTAGCCGTCTGAGAATAAACGAGCACAAAGACTAACGCACCACTTCAAAGGGATCTTATGTTTACATGTTGCAGAATCAAACTATACTTACGATACTTCAGTCTGATTTGTACGTTTTAAGGTTTACGTTGTTCTTCTAATGTATGGTTACTCGAGACGACAAAGGCGTACTAAAGGCATACTAAAGACTTCATAGAATTAAAACAGTGCGCAGTAAAAGATAAAGCAATCCCGTTACAGGTATGGAATGGCCCAGAGGGTTCCAGAAAGTTAAGAATCCCAGATTTCATAACAACGGCACAGGATGGTGGTAAGGATATCAGCCTTACGCATCGGCCGCCTTTACCCCCAGAAAATGCTCGTGGTGCTCATTTCTGTTAGAGGCTGAGTCGACCCAAGGGGCATAGTACGATCGGAAGGATTATGTCAATGAAAAATTCCACTGACACCAGCTAGGATCGAACCAGCGACCTTCCAATTTGTAGCACAGCACTTTAACCACTGTGCTACGCGGTTCCGAAAACATTGCGCAGTATATTAAGGAAATTTAAGGAAGAAACCTTACGAGAATCAGGAAACCTAGAAAGTAATTAAAATTAATGTAATGACGAAAATACACTTTGCTTTTAAGAAACAATTTCGAGATCCTTCGCATAGGTGTTATGGAAAATTTAAACATCACCAAGACGGAAATTAAAATGAGTAATATATCCTACAGTGGGCCGCGGTGGCACAGTGGTTAAGGTGCTGTGCTACAAATCGGAAGTTCGCTGGTTCGATCCCAGCTGGTGTTATTGGAATATTTCATTGACATAAAATCCTTCCGGCCGCACTATGGCCCTGAGGTCGACTCAGCCTCTAACATAAATTAATACTAGGAGTATTTTTGTATTTACTAACGACATAAAATTTAATAAACTGAATGTAGAATATGGAAATAACTGTACGAAAACAATTATAAGATTTTAAAGTTTGTAGTATTACCATAGTAATCGGACAAGCAATAAACCATATAAAAATAACCAGAAGCATTTCCTGCAAGTAAAGGCGGCCGGTGCGTAAGGCTGACAACCTTACCACCATCCCGTGCCGTTGTCATGAAATATGGGAAACGTAACTTCCTGGAACCATCTGGGCCACTCCAGGACTGTAACGGGACTGCTTTACCTTAATATATGCTAGGGGTAGAAGAAACAACACACATGTGTTGAATTTTCACAACTCCACTTGTATTCCGCATTCATATTAATACGTACATATTTTCAATTCTCTATCGAATTCACTACAAGATAAATATTCAGACTACCAGCGAAAAATTGGAATTGTGAAACTCGACATTATGTATGCTATAGTACGTTCAGTCAAAACATTAATCGTATCCGACCCCAGGGTGTAACCGGGAATAATTTGCAAGTACGCAAAACTCTTTCTGTAATTTTCACAAACAAATGCGAACGATTGTCGTTAGATTCACAATAATGCAAAGACAATTGTTTGCATTTGGTAAAATTACAGAAATTGAAACACAATGCGCGGAATGTAAAATATAAACAAAAGGCAGACCTTTAAATCTACCCTCCAATATATCCGTCTCGTTGCGCCGTACGATAATATGCCTTAATGAGACAGGCAATGTACGTGTAAAGTAAATTGAAGGGGCGTTCATGCCACTTTTGTTGCAGTGGAAAGGCAATATGTAATATATACTGGTGTGTGTGTGTGGTGTGTGGTGTGTATGGTGTGTGTGTGGTGTGTGTGTGTGGGTGTGTGTGGTGTGTGTGTGTGGTGTGTGTGTGTGTGTGTGGTGTGTGTGTGTGTGTGTGTGAGTGTGTGGTGTGTATGGTGTGTGTGTGGGTGTGGTGTGTGGTGTGTGTGTGTGTGGTGTGTGTGGTGTGTGTGTGTGTGGTGTGTGGGTGAG
>Ga0131853_10020574_pt1 | contig 11981 bp, 7 predicted proteins | sample TergutLab28metaG_FD_92764 | JGI IMG/M metagenome (GOLD analysis project Ga0131853, IMG submission 92764) | Labiotermes labralis P1 segment gut microbial communities from Petit-Saut dam, French Guiana - Lab288 P1 (version 2) (version 2) | ecosystem: Host-associated > Arthropoda: Insects >...
TGCTTGATTGCCTCATCTACATCGGCACGAATTGCGGTGCGATATGTCGGTTGCCCCTTATGTTCGGTATTCCACTCACTATAATGTTTGGACTTACCCGGTTCGGCGTTATCTATGATGGATAGCCCATAGGCTCGGCATAATTTATCCGATTCCTGTTGCATATCTCGATAATCTTGGGCTGAGCGATAATACCGTAGCCCATCGGCAAACGATACAGTATTCACAACGAAGTGATTGTGCAAACATCCGCTGTCAAGGTGCGTTGTTACCAACACCTCAAATTTGTTGCCCCATAATGTCTCTGCCAACTTAACGCCAATCTCATGGGCGATTTCGGGCGTAGCTTCATCAGGTGCGAATGACTGTATGCCGTGATAGGCTGCGACACCCTCGTCCTTGCCGAATTTACGTTTGGTGGCAAGCATGGCATCCCGTGCGGTGCTAGGGCGACAATTGACACCCGAAATATAATACTGCATATGCTCGGTCTCATTGCTCATCACTTTGGTCTTGCGGCTCTGCATGGCATAGCCGATAATATCACCGAGGTCGCTTTTCTCTGTCGCCTCTCCGGCATAGACAGGATTTGATGTTTTATCAGGGTTTTCCACATAAATGACGAGCTTGCCTAGCCACCCCTTAACTGCCCATATCGAGGTATACGCCATCAGCGGCTCATGTCACGCGGCAACATGACGGCGTTAGTAATGTCAATGATGGCACAATCTAGTTCGGCAACTACTTTGATATATCGCTCTATATCTATGCTACCCTGCAATTTCGCCTGCTGCACAATTTGGTCTAATTTGCTGCCTATGCCATTCAGCACTCTCATCATTGAAAAGTAATCCGGCGGCGGCATATCAGTGGGAATAAGGCTCTTAATAAGATGGCGCAGATATGCGTTTTGCGACATTCCGCTTTTCTTGATTTTTCTTGTCAGTCGCTTATGCTCGTCATGTTCTAAACGGAAAATAACTTGTTTTTTTCCATTCGTCATTTTGAGATTCCTCCATTCTGCAAGGGGTTTTAGGGGACGGCATACGTCCCCTAAGAAGGTGAAATGTTATCATTTCACGTTGCTTGCTGGTAATCAATCGCGCTAAAAGTTCGACTGTTCTTTAACATTCGTCGGTATCGAAAATTCCACATGATTTGTCTTGTGTCACAAGGAAGTTTACTTGCTCGTTGCGGGTAGCATCCATTTCGTTGATGCCATCGCGCCAGCCCTGCGCTACAATATCCCGTGCATCATGCGGGCTTTCCGCGTCTACTGACACATGGAACATTCGTGTAATTTTTACGATATACCGTTTCAATTTGGTATACGGCTTCATCTCATAATAACCTCATTTCTTCTTGTTTTTATTTGTTTCAATCGCTCACAGAGATACTCGTTGTAATCCGCGCCCGATGGCGGGCAACGTGACGTTACATCCACGGACGTCTGTGGACACAAGACGGAGAGTAACTCTTGAATTGCAGCCGCCGCCATGCGCCCGGTCTCGTCGTTGTCGAAACGGCATATGACGGTATGGGTATTTGGAGTGCGTTCAAAGTGCCGTTCCAATGCGGCGGGCAGCTTTTGCATTGCCTTAGATACGCCGGACAAAGACAGCAAATCGTCCTGCCACGGGTCGCGTCGGTGCAGTTTCATGAGCGTGGCATAGGATAGCAAGTCAATCGGGCTTTCAAATAGCTGTATTGTGCCGCTTGGCGTTGCGGCGGGCACACCGAAGCTATACCGCTTCTTGCTCCCACTAGCCTCGCCCATGAAATTCTCTCCTCTTGAAGCGGCATAGCGAATAACACCATTGCCGTCCTTGCCGACAAACACGGCATTGCCGTAGGGGTCACTCTCGTAAAGCAACCCCAAGTCGTGGCAATGCTTGATGATAGCCGGGTCAATCCCGCGTTTCATCAGGTACGCCGCCATGCGATGGGTGGTTTTGCTCTTGCGTGGCAGAATAAACTCTTTCGGCGATGTGTTGCACGGAGGCGACGGTCGCCCTGCGGGCGCAGGACGGGGGTAGTACAAACGCTGACCCAAAATCTGCTCGACGGCACATGACAGTGACATTTTGCGTACTTCAATGAGATAATCCAGCGCACTCACGCGCCCAAATCCTTGTGTCCACCAGTACCACTTGCCGTTGGATATTTTCAGACTGTCATGTGTCTTAGTGGTGTAAGTGTTGCTGCTCAACTGTACCAATTCGTCCGGCTCATAATGTTGGAGATAGGTCAATAAATCCATCTCCCGTGCTTTGGCAAGAGTTTTTTTGTCTGCCCAGCGGCGGCGACTCATTTTACTGTTCATAAAATTCACCGCGCTCCTGCAAACGCTCTATTGCCTGCCGTCCTCGCGTTTCGCTCCTCTGCTTCTTCAAGGTCACGCTCGTCCGGCTCACAGTCCGCCACCACAGGGTCGCGCTCGTCCAACTTCAACTCACCTGTAAGATATTCATATCGTGCTTTGGCTTCGTTAAGCATCTCCTCGTACTGGAAGGGGCGCGTCACTTCTTCTTCCGCTGTTTCAAGCTGCTGCTTGGTATGCGTGAGGTGTTGATCGGCATCTTGCACCATCTTTTCAAGCCCGTCGATTTTGTTGTCTATGCGCGTGATGTTGCCATAAATGTCTTGCCCCAACTCAATTGAGTGTGTCGCCGTGCCGAAAAGCGTGAGATAATACTTGTTTTCAAAGGTGTTGAAGGACAGCCCCATATAAAATCCTCGATATTCTCCCAGCGTAATGGCAGCCTGTAAACTTTTCACCGATTTACACATAGCCAAAATCGCGCTGCCTGCCTCCTTTTTATCGGTGTACAATTCCTTACCTATTTGCATCGTTGGAAAGTCGTTTGTTTTAGGTTGCTTGTCGCGTGTAATAATATCGGCTTTGTACCCTGCGATTTTCTCTTGCAATGCGCTGATAGTACGCGGGTAATCGGTATTGATTTTACGCTCCAACTCCCACTTCGCACTTTTGTCGCTGGCTTGCAGCATCGAGAGTTTTTGCACATCCAACGCAAGTTGGGCGTGTTCGATAAAGAGCGGGTCACCTGTCGCCAACGCTTTGATTTCGGCATAACTCAGTACAATACCGTCAATGTCAGCAGCAATACGCACAGGCGTTTTAGAGGTCATCACTTGCGAAATAAACTTTTGCTTCGCCTCAATCAATTGATACATATAGGCATCAAAAGTTCTCTCAGTCACATAACGAAACACATCAATCTCATCGTTCATGTTATCTCGGCGCACACCACGCCCCAGCCGCTGTTCAAGGTCACTCGGACGCCACGGACAATCGAGGTCATGGATTGCCACAAGTCGGTCTTGCACGTTCGTACCTTCACCTAGTTTCTTGGTACTGCCCATTAAGACACGCACCTCGCCGCTCCGCACTTTAGCAAACAGTTTCTCTTTCTGTACATCAGTTTTGGCGTCGTGAATAAAGGCGATTTCCTCTTCGGGAACGCCTTTTGCCATCAGCTTTTGCTTGATGTCGTCATAGACATTAAACTCGCCGTCATTCTTTGAGGTAGACAGGTCACAGAAGACAATTTGCGTTAAGCGTTCTGCTTTGTTCTTCTCCCAAATGTCGTAGACATTTTCGACGCACACCGCCGATTTGCTGTTCGGGTTATCGGGTAAGAGTGGATTCATCAGCCGTTGGTCGAGTGCGAGCTTACGCCCGTCGTTCGTGACTTTGAGCATATTGTCAAATTTGGGGTCTACCCCTTGCCGGATTGCTTGCGCGCGCTCGGCAAGGCCCTGCACCATCTCTACCTGCAATTCGCTTGGCTGTACCACGATATTGTGATACCTTGCCTTTGGCACGGGGAGATTGAGCATATCAGCCGTCTGAATATCGGCAACTAACCGATACAGCGACATGAGTTCAGGCAGATTGTAGAAATTCGCAAATTTTGTTTTAGGTCGAACGCCTACCCCTTCGGGCGCTAACTCCAGCACATTCACCGTTTCGCCAAACGTACTCGCCCATGCGTCAAAATGTGTCAGCCCGCGTTTTACAAGCTCCTCATATTGGAGATACCGTTGCATGGTGTACATCTCCACCATACTGTTTGAAACAGGCGTACCTGTCGCAAAGACAGCGCCGCGTCCGGGCTTGCGCTCGTTGAGGTATTGGCACTTCATGAACAAATCCGACGACTTCTGCGCCTCAGCTTGCGATATGCCGCTGATATTACGCATCTTGGTAGCAAAAAAGAGATTTTTATAATGATGTGCCTCGTCTATAAAGAGCTGGTCTACACCCAAATCTTCAAACTCAATGACATTATCTTTTCTGCCTCGTTCATGGAGCTTGGCAAGCCTTGCTTCTAACCGTCGCTTGATTTTCTCCTTCTGCTTGACGGTGAATTTGTCTGCGTTCTCTTTCTGCGCCCTTTCAATCGCCTCAGTTATATCGTCAATCTGTTGTTTAATCATGCGCCATTGACGGTCTAAACTCATAGGAATTTTTTCAAACTGACTATGGCCAATGATGACGGCATCATAATCGCCTGTGGCAATCCGCGCACAAAACCGCTTGCGGTTCTTTTTCTCAAAATCCTTTTTCGTTGTAACGAGGATATTGGCGGCGGGATAGAGCTTCATAAATGCCCTGCTCCATTGCCCAACGAGATGATTTGGCACGACCATCATGTTCTTGTTTGCCAAACCCACACGCCGCGATTCCATCGCGGCGGCAATCATGGCATAGGTCTTGCCCGCCCCGACGCAATGCGCCAGCAGCATATTTCCGCTATACAAATTCCGCGCAACGGAATCCACTTGTTGTTTATCCAGCTTTATTTCGGGGTTCATGCCGGGGAAAGTCAAATTCTCTCCGTTGTACTCGCGCAGTCTGATGGCATTGAAACGGTCATTGTAGATGCGGCACAGCCGCTCACGCCGCTCTTCGTCCTTCCATATCCAATCGCTGAAATGTTGGGCAATAAGGTCTTGCTTGGCAAGTGCCGCCGCTGTTTCGACCTTATTCAGCTCTTCCTTGCCGTCCCTGTCAGGTGGATGGAAAACACGCACATCACGGAGGTTGAGCAAATTCTCAATCAGTTTGTAGGCATTGACCTCTTTCGTGCCGTAAATAGAGATTGCTTGAACATTGTTGCGGTCAACGCTTTTTTCGCTGATAGACCATTCGCCCGTCAATTCACAGTAGCGCACCTTGATTTTCTGCCGCCCGATGTCCGATGTTTTGAGTAACTCGTATATAAATTGTTCCACAACATCGGGCGGCAGCCATGTCGCACCCAACCGCACCGAAATATCGGTGGCGGGTAGGTCTTTGGGCTGCACCGCCTCCAACGCCTGCATATTAACTGCATATTGCGGCTCATTCTCAACAAATCTTTGCGCTTGCTTCAGTTTCTCCCGCACATCGCCGGACAGATACTCGTCGGCGGTGATATAGGTTTGGCTGACGGGTTCGAGGAACATGACGCCCTCTAACGCGGCGATGACTTCATCCTCGGTCTTGCCGCAAAGTCCCGCCATATAAGGCAGGTCAACTGTTGCCCTCTCCGACAGCGACACCATCAACGCCTCATTTGCCGTGTCTACACGGGTAATCTCAACATAGGGTCGGATGGTGCGCTTACTGAACATATCAGCCTTACGCTCGAATCTGTCATTTTTGTCCAACACTTCGAGCGAGCATAGCAGCGCGTAAGAATCGTCTTGGCTAAACGCCATGCTGTTACCGCGTGAGTGCAGTAATCCATACTTTGCTGTGAAGCTATCATAAAGCGTGTTAAGCTGCGCTTGCTCGGCTACGATGTCCTCATCGGGATGGCCGTCTGACTGCAATCTGATAAGGCGGCGCACACAATCGCGCAGTTCCACCATGCCCTTGATACGGCTATCCATCGTGGCGGGTACTTCCGCCCGCTCCATACGGCTGTCTATGCGGTAATAAATAGCGTCATCCACCACCGTAAAGCAATAATTGCGGACATTCGGGTCGGCGGGAATGCTGCTCTCGTCACGCGCTAGGTCGTCTTCATCGCGCTCATGGTCTGGTATTTCTCCCTTGATGTGCATTACTGCTTCATCGAGCAGCTCGGCAAGGCCGCTATTTGGATGCGGGTGACAAGCTGTTTCGTTCACCCCGCCGTACATCGACCTATCATAGCGCATTTCGCCCAACATCATGTGCGGGTTGTCGGCAAAGTAGCTGTTGACGGCGATACCGTCCGCAGTTTTGCCGAGGTCAACCCAATCGGGGCGGAGTTCTGTCTGCTCAATATCTATCATGCGGTCGCGCTTTTGTAGGAAGATGATGTCTGTGGTGACTTCTGTTCCCGCGTTGGCGAGAAAGGCGTTGCTCGGCAAACGAATTGCGCCCACAAGCTCGGCGCGTTGCGCGAGGTATTTGCGAAAAGTGGGGTTTGTCTTGTCGAGTGTTCCTTTGGAGGTCACGAACGCCACAACGCCGCCGGGACGCACTTTGTCGAGCGTCTTGGCGAAGAAGTAATCATGGATATTGAGTTTTAGTTTGTCGTAACGGCGGTCTGTGAGTTTGTAGTCACCAAATGGCACATTACCGATGGCAACATCGTAGAAATTATCGGGTATAGCAGTTTTCTCAAACCCCTGTATTTCAATGTTGGCGTCGGGGTAGAGGTGTTGGGCGATGCGTCCTGTGACGCTGTCCAACTCCACGCCGGAGAGTTTACTGCCGCTCATACTGTCGGGCAACAACCCGAAGAAGTTACCGACGCCGCAGGACGGCTCAAGGATATGGCCATGAGAAAACCCCATGTTTTCAAGGGCTTTGTACATAGCCTTGATAACAATGGGGCTGGTATAGTGGGCGTTGGGCGTGGACGCTCTTGCGCTGTCCCAATCTCCGGGCGAGAGCGCGGCGTTGAGTTCAAGATATTCGTTCGCCCATGATGAATTGTCCGGGTCGAACGCCTGCGGCAACCCGCCCCAGCCGACATAGCGAGAAAGGATTTCTTTCTCCTCATCCGTAGCATCGCGCCGTTCAAAGGCAAGGTCATTGAGTAACTTGATGGCGTTCATGTTGGCACGAAACTTCGCCTTTGCCCCACCATGTCCGAGGTTGTCGTCGGTGATGCGGAAGTTAGCAACAGAGTGTTTGAGAGCGTTGGCAGGCTCAGACTGCCCGATAGATGTTGGCGCAGCACTTTGGGCAACATCGTCAGCCGAGGGCGCAAGGGTTGCGACCTCTTCGGATGGTGGTGTCGGCTCTTCGATGCTTTCAGCCGCAACAACCCGCATGAGATGGTCGTTTTTGGGGTCTGCGGCAACAACATGGTCAAATGCTTCACGAAGCTCATCACGAGGAATCAGCGGGAAATCCGGGTCTAAGAGTTGAACACCACTATCATTAAACGATATTATCTCATGTTCCGCGCCGTTGAAATGCACCGTATCGCCCACTTGATACATGAGCTGGCGGGGATGGAGTGCGTTTAATTCGTTCGAAAAGTTATAGCCATTATTTCGCTCGAAAATGCCTGACGCCCAACCGCCGACTGAGTTGAGTGCAGCGGCAAGACCCTCCGTCATAATCGGGCTTTTAAGTGCTTCCTCAATCTGTGGAATGGTAGCAAAGTTGTTAAGGTCAACATTTGTTTTCGATGCGGATTTTTCTACGGCATACGGCGACAGCCCCTCGATGAAGTCTGCCAGCCGTTGGGGTAAGGTGTTGCGCTTCTCGGCAGGCTCGACCTTTGCCATCGCGTCGATGAAGTCCTCTTTGGCTTTGCGGGCGGCCTTTTCTGCCTGCTCTTCGAGGTATTGCGGGTATAGCTCGGCTTTGTCACGCTCGGTCAGAAAAAGGTCTGCGGCGAGCAGTTCATCTATGCGTTTAACAAGATTGCTATAACTCACCGTTGCCGTGGCATAATTTTCATCAAGATTTTTGCTGCGGCTGCATTTTAGCCCCTTGCCGCTGTATTTAATATCAATACCATCAACTTTTGCGCCGAAAGAGCGGCCGCTTTCTTTTAGAAATGCCTCTTTTTCCTTCGCTGTGCGTTCTTCTTTGAAGAACTCGTAGATATAAAAACCAGTATTGCCGCCTTGTGCATAGCGAATTACTTTGTCTATTTCATCCTGTGTGATAAAACTAGGCTGCAGCGTTATGGCTATTGGCTCGGCGGTATAGACGAGAGGGGTACGCAGCAGCCCGGTTATGCGCTCCAGTACCTCTTTCGGTTGGTGATGATGCCAGCGAAGAATACTGCGGTCTGCTTCGTAGGCAGAGGCAAAGGCGTGGAGTTTATCGGCAATATTTTCAAGCTCATGTTGCTCTTTCAATAGTCCGATGACATCCTCTACCTCTTTTGCCTCGCTCGGCAGCAGGCTATTTTGCTCCTTGTCCGCCCGCTCATGGTTCAAGAAATACAGCTTTGAGGCAACCACCGATAACTCGACATCGTCTGCTTTATCTAAATCTTCCTGTGAGGCAAATTGCCCTTGCTTCAATAACCTGTCAACAAAGCCTGCCGCCGCAAACCACGAAATGTGCCGTGCGTTTTCATTATGCAACGCCGTATCGCCTGCGGCGATACGGATGCCATTCTCATCAAACCAAACTGAAACACGCTCATTATCGAAAAGAAAGCCTTTGCCGCCGATGCCGTATTCATTTCTGAGGAAATAACTTTTTTCTGATAACCCATAATCTTTTTTGAAGTGTGCGATAATATTAAGGATGCTGTTGTGCCTATTACTGCCGCTGGTGAGTATTGCATCCACCATTTCATCGGTAATAGAAAAAGCGGGGGATGGTTCACCCTCTGCTTCTCCAAGAAAATTCAGTTGTTGCTCTGCCGATGGTAATGGTTTTATCCGTAGATTAAGCTCTCCACCATCTCCTCCGCTCGATGACGGATATTGTTCATCCTCTGCACCCATGCTATTTGGTCGGCTGCTTTCAGCTCCTCCGTCACGCCCTCGGCTACTGCCATCCGTTTGACGGTCTGTTCCACTTGTGCCGTCGCCGTTTCGTCGATGTGAGCCAGATGCTCGTTCAGCGTCAAGGACATTTTCATGTTCGTGTACAGTATCGGGCGGTGTTCTTTTAGAAATTGGAGGCGTTGCCGTCCGTATTTGCCAAGGATTCTCGGCGTTTCGGGCGGCAGCGTCAGGTTCGGGACGAGGTAATCGCCCTCTTGCCGATAGGTCAGTTGATTCATGTGTATTGCTCCTTTCGCTGTATTTACTTTTAGTATCGCTGATAATTTGCTCATTTGCAAATGTGCGATTGCGGCGTGTCGCTGCTGACATTGCCGAATAACGTTGATGGACTTCTGTATCATTCTGCCCGCCATTTAATGCATCCATTTCCATACCTTTGGCAAATGCAAGAACCGTTTTAGATATTTCGCTCAAACATTGCTCTGCAATGGCACGGGTCGAAACACCCAGCACGGCAGTCGTTTGCGGGGTGTTGAAGTCTGCCGCATACTGAAAATCCTCATCGGTGTAATATTGCCTCGCGTCAATCCCGCAACGGGTCAAGAGCATATACGCGACACTGTTTTCTACGGCGATGTGGTAACGGGCTTTGACACTTTGGTCGTCCAATACTTCAAGGGCACTGCCCTCGCGAACAAGTGATAGCTCATGTAGGTAGTCTGTGATGTTGTCCTCAACCATGTTTCTCGCCACTGACATGAGTGCGGTGGCGAGATTGCTACTGTTCATCAATTCGCCGAAATTGTTTTGAAGTGACTCGATGACCTCGCCCTCGAAACGTTCGTCCATCTGCCAAAGCGGGACAGGGCGGGAGTTTGCGCTTCCGTGGGTGTCGGCAATGTCAAAATAGTGTTTTAACCGTTGATTGCCCTCATCAAAGACGGCGATGCCTTTCGACCCGCGATTCACCCACCGTCCGAAACGGCGATTCCAACGCTCGATTTCCAACACCGCTGTGGCGTCGGGGCGTTGGGCATAGACGAGGACTTGCTCATCAAATGTTAGTTTATAGTTACGACAGGCGGTACGCAAAAACGCCTGCCATGCGCTTGGCTTATCGGTTACATCATGCAAGGTCGCTTGATACAACTGCGTAATGTGTTGGTATTTGCTGCTCAATACTTATCCTCCTCTGCCATTGCCGCGATTGGGTGCGCTGATACTATCCCGGCGATTATCTGCGCGCTTGCATAAGTCGGCTTTTGCGGCATCAAGGGTGTCAAAATAGTTGCCCCAATCATAGTTGCCCTTGCTGCTCTTATGACCTTTCCATCAAGATATTCACTAAAAAGCGGGTTTGATTTATGATTGCACACAAGATAGAAATTCCCATCTTCGGCTGCCATGTTTTCGCCTAATAAAATCTCTACGCTGTTCATCCACATGGCGTTGGTGACTTCGTAACCCGTATCGCCAATCATCCGCTTTTCGCTCATATCGACATCTCCGAAAGTTCCTCTAACAACCACTTGGATTGTTCCGGCAAGAGGTTATCAAAATTTCCATCGTTGGTCGTGGCGCAGATGATGAAAATTCCCGCAATTACATCAATTGCCTCGCCATAATCGTCAAAAATGACGCGATTGACCGGAGCAATGTCTTGAATATCATCGTTACAAATAATCACAATGCTCTCGTCCTGTTCGTAAGGGAATAGCACCAGCGGCGAGCCGCCGATGGTGCGGAATATTTCGTGATAGACGTTTGTGACGTCTTTTTCATAGGCTGCTTTGTTTGGTTCTACAATGATAATTCTCATATCGTTTTTCTCCTTAATCCAGTACAATAAATTTGTTCGCCGCTCTGCCGCCGTCCTCGTGGTATTGCGGTATGATGTCGATATAGCCTTCGCGTTGTAAATGTCTAAAATTGCGGCGCACCGTGGTTTGGCTGATGCCTAACGTCTCCGATACGCGCCGTTGTGAAAGTGTAATGCTATTGTTTTTGCGGAAAACGGGCAAATAGCTACAAGTGCCGACAACGTTATTCGGCAATGCCAGCGAGAGTCCGTTTCCTGCGCGCGACACGCTGCCTCGCGCATCCAATGTGTCCAGCAATAAGAGATAGAGCAGCTTGCCGGAAATGGTGCTTTTCAAGCTGCCTGCTAAACGATAATTTTTGTTCATGTGTTACTCCTTTTGTTTCAAAAATGGCATAAAAAAAGACTTCGTAAGAAGTCGTCATGTGTTATCTGCGCCCATCGTGACCGCCACGGTCGTTGTTTGGCGGTGGCATGGTTCGGCTCTTTTGCAGCAATTCAAGAGCCTGTATGATGGTTGCCGTTATTTTTTCGGGTGAAGTGTCGGGCTTGAAAAAACGGGCGATGGTATCACGCGGGATTTTGATTTTCTCGGCTTGGTTGGGCTTTTCTTCTTCCATGATGGAGCAAACAACGCCTTTATTAAGCTGGCTCTTATCTCGGAATTGCAACATTTTCCGTGTTTGTGCGTGAGATGGGGTGCTGGCCGTTGTTCTGATGGCATCAAGAACCCAATGTTGTGCTTCTTCCGGCAAGTCGGCAAGGTCTACGGCGGGTCGCATGGCAATTTGAAATGCGTCCTTTGTTCGTAATGCCCAATCATCGACCATCTGCAATAGTTCGGGGATTAACTTGGCAAGACTAATATAACGATAGATTTGATTTTTACTTTCACCGACTTGCTCTGCCATTTTTGCAACTGAGGTTTTTTCTGAAAAATTATTCCCCACTGGGGAATAATTTTCTTTACATGGTCTACCAGCTTGCCGCTTCATCGCGTCACGCCTCATTTTATAGGCCCTTGATTTTTCGCTCGGCAGAATCATCTCACGTTGTAAATTACTATCTACCATGATGATAGTCGCTTCGTCATCCGTGTAATTGCGAACAATACATGGTATCGTAACAAGCCCGTTTATCTCACAACCCTCTTTACGGCGGTGTCCGGCAATCATTTGGTATCGGCCATCTCCCGCAGGGCGCACAATTGCAGGAACGAGAACACCATATTGTGCAA
>Ga0131853_10020576_pt1 | contig 11981 bp, 10 predicted proteins | sample TergutLab28metaG_FD_92764 | JGI IMG/M metagenome (GOLD analysis project Ga0131853, IMG submission 92764) | Labiotermes labralis P1 segment gut microbial communities from Petit-Saut dam, French Guiana - Lab288 P1 (version 2) (version 2) | ecosystem: Host-associated > Arthropoda: Insects >...
AAATTAATGTAAAAAAACAATAAAAAGAATTAAAATAAAAAAAAAAAAAAATAAAAAAAAGGCCCCTAAATATAGGTTAAAAAAAAGGATTTACAGCCCCCCAAACCCCCCCCCCCCCACATTCAAAATTAAGACTTCAGCCACAGCTTTCCGAATACTGAGCGGAGAATATATAAGAACGATTAATTAAGGATCATGACTAATTTAGTCTTCGTGCCGTAGCGTTTTAAGTATGTATTTATTTATTATTTTATTGCCTCCCTTTCTAGGTTTTTTTGTTTCTTTTCTTACTCCTTGTTTCCTCTCTTCACTTCGTCCTTCCATTTTTATAAATTTTCCTTCTCTTCGTCATCACCATCAAGTAACTTCCTCAGTGAACAAACGTTTTGTACAGCAGCAGTATAAAAGGCAAGAAAAGTACCTCAATCCTCCCTTCTGAAAGGCTTTACAGCAAGTTCTTTAACAATTGCCGATATGCAGCATCCAGCCTTCGCCCATCCATTTCAAAAGAACCTCACAATGCAGTGTGTGTGTGTGTGTGTGTGTGCAGCTTCAACTAGTTTAAGCCGGTTTCAGCGAGTAACGCCACCGAATATAATGTGATGCAGTAACAAACAGAAACTCTGGGAGACGCAGGAAGGAGTGGAGATACTTCGGCGATCAGTGCAGTTTCACGGTTTGACAACATATCGGAAAAAGGGCACACAGCACTTTCCTGGGACGAAGGAGTAACAGATTGCCAAACAGACGTCAAAGACGCGCGTCTGAGGGCGTAAAAGAAGAACAGATATGATAAGAATGTGCATGAAGCGTGTAAAGGAAAAGGTCTGCATAGCTTCGGGGTATGCCGGAAGCATAGCTTACAAAGGAAAGTAAGCAAATCAGAAACGTGTCAGTCACTTCCTCGCTTATTATGCCAGGGAATGTCCAGTTTCTTAAGCAACACGTCATAATTCCACCCCGACAGAACGAATCTCAGAATTGTTTCACCACCTTATTTAACGACCCTATCAGCAATTAAAACTCATCTTTGTGTCGAATGATCGGATAGTAGTGTATAATTAATTGGAAATGATGTGGAAGGAAGCGGTCGTGGCCTAATTTAAGGCATTATATGGGGGAAGAAAACTACAATTTAAAAAACTCAGTCAAGACTGATTCTAACCGCGAAACCTCCGAATATCAATCAGAAGCTTTCGTGTTTGAGCAAAACGTTTTCGGTCTCAGAGTTTTCAGTCGCTAGCGAAAATGATGTTCAAATTGAAGGTACCAAACCGGACAAGAAGGCAAAACCGTACTGCGCCCGATGTCTTGAACGTAATTTAACACATGCAAAGTTTGTTCAAAATCCCTTGGTAGATATGAAGATGAAACATGCTGGCTAATAGACGGACACTATCCTATCTTGACATGTTTATTTTAGTTTATTATTAACTAACTCAATGGAGCAGAGGCCTTCTTAAGAAACTAATAGGTTCTCAGCTAGTCAAGAAATTCCCAGCATGTTATGAAACTCGAAGATTCGAACGGCATTCGCAAAAGCCCTCCACCCATCCCTATTCTGCCCCAGATCAATCCAGTCCAGGTCCCCGTATCGCACTTCCTGAAGATCCATTTTAATATTATCCTTCCATCCACGACTGGGTCTTCCAAAGTGGTTTCTTCCCCTCAGGTTTCCCCACCAAAACTCTGTATGCACCTCTCCTCTCCCCCATACGTGCTACGTTGTCTTTTTTTTTTTTGCCGTTTCGTTCATTATCCAAAAACTAAAATCGACACTCTGTCTGTGCAACACTTTAACGTTTATATAGTTAAATGTGCAAGGAACCAAACATTAATTATTCGATTACTCAGAGGCGGTAGGTATGATACTCGTATTATAGCCTTGTGCAATAAGATAAAATACATTGTTGAGTTCGTACTTTTTACAAGACAAACACTGCTTCGTACGTTTAATAAAACCTTATTTGAACACCCTTGCGATGCCGTTCTCAGGCGAACATAGAACATCTGTCCCGAAAGTCACGGACAAAGTTTCAAAAACCAAAAAAATAAAATGACATATATTGCATATTTGCAACTTTCCGCTTTGAGACAGACGAGGGGAAGACACAAGATTCATGGCTCAGAAATAAAAGTATGGAAAACATGGGCACAACCACCATTTAAAAATGTAAATTCACATACGTCATATTCCTATTTAAAAAATCAGTTCCTATTTCAAAGCAAACATGTCGCCTCACTATTATAAATTTTCCTTATATTGTGTAAGGACATATCTCCGTCCTGTTCTCAGAATAATAATAAACCAAAGAATATATCTGTGGATAAAACTCGGGGGTTTAAAGTTTTGATAACTGGTGGTGCATAGAGTTGCTACATTGTTTTATGATGTTCAAACAATGTGATTACTATACCATAAGTATTATCCATTTTTAACATTAAAAAGCTATTACTTGTGCCCACGCAGCGTAGTAATGGGTTGTCATGGTTGTCAAGATAAACAGCTATTACTTTGTTAACTGTATGACACGGCTGTTGTTTGTAGGGGAGACAATGCGTTACCTACGAGGCACTAACTACACGTTTCAACATAATTTAGACTAAACTCATGTTCCAACACCTGTTATCAGGTTAACACGGTTCTGGAATAAAATGTAAAGCAAATTTAAATACAACGAAGTCTCATGTATTACAATACAGGAAAATAATTTTGATAACGACTCATTGCACAGGGATCAACCTGAAGGAATTCAACTGTAAAACTTATCCCGCAATGACTAACAGGGGCTGATATCAAATAACAAATGACATGCTAATCATGAACCACAATGTGGGAGGAAAGTGAAAGGAAATTATCCTGGTCTACTTTCAGACACAATTCCGGAATTTTTCTCGAAGGGTTTTGGAAATCAATGAAAAACAAATGATTACATTTATTTTTCCAGACTAGTTGAAATATACATGAAAAAAATATAGCTCAAATCAAGCGCTTATTCTTAGTACTTTTCTCTAAAGCATGTATTGTTCTTAAGGGCGCCAACAAAGTAGTTTAGTCAACAACGCGGAACATTTATTATGTTGGGGCACACTGCTGGTGGCGCAGTCGGTTGAGGCACTGCTACAAGCTTGGAGGTCGCGGATTCGATCCCCGATGGTGTCACTGGAATTTTTCATTGACTTAATACTTCCGGCCGCACTATGGCCCTGAGGTTGACTCAGTCTCTAACAGAAATGAGTACCAGGAATATTTTCTGAGGGGTAAAGGCGGCCGGTGCGTAGTGCTGACGTTACCAACATCAATTGCCGACTGTCTTCAGATGGGAGCCTCAACATCCTGGTAACCTCAGGGCATGCACAGGGATTGCTTCACCTCTTTTCTTACCATTTGTCACGTTACTAAATTTATCCCAGTGCTGGGAATCGTTTCTTCTCCCTGCTACTCTAAATAAACTGAGAAGTCGAATGCCCAGTGATTGTACACTGCTTATACATTTCGAAACATTAACATCCACACTGTTATTCATGCTAAATACAGACACGGGAAAATACTAACGCCTTCCTGACGTGACGTATCCAGAACGAACACAGAACAGAGACGTTATTAGTGCCTGGCCATCTATGCATGAGCATTTACATTTCTAAAAGCACGCAAATAATTTCCGTGAGATCTATTCAATTAACACACTAACAAAGGCACATACATACATGTTATTTAATAAATCTAAAATTTACATTAAAACACTTAAAACGCTCCTACATGTTTCGATCACAAGATCATCCTCAGGGAGCCTACATTGTTCCTTGCCAAGGAACAATGTATACTCCCTGAGGATGATCATGTGATCGAAAAATGTAGCAGCGTTTTAAGTGTTTTAATTTAAATTTTAGATTTATTAAATAACATATATGCATTTGTTGGTGTGTTAATTAAATAAACTACAGAATGCACGGCGCAACGATAAAGGTAGTTAGATTCCATGAAATCTGTTTGTGGGCATCATACTAAAAGTGGTTGGACCAGTTTAGTTTTCTTCCATTTCAGTCCACTACAAACCAAACTTCGTATGATGCTCGAGAGTCTACCTTCGTATCTTACTCGTTTGAAAAAATCAGTAAAAGAATGACTTACATGGTATAAAATATACAGCATGCTAACCTCTACGAAATTAATTCGAATCCTTTCTCGATAAGGCGACTAATACTTAGGCCTACGGAAATACAGGGAAAATATACATCCTTCCCAGTGACAATCTATGAGAAGTGCAGGGGATTATCGAGTTCATGCTAAGTGTAATTTTCATCCTATACCGTGTTGAACCAAAATGCGTGCCATAGAACATCTAACAAAAATGCAATTCTGTTCATACTGGATTTAGCATTAACATTACCGGCAAGGAACTGTCGTGAACTGATAAAAAGAAAAGCAGAGAAATATTTCGTCGCTAAAGAACCGTGCAATCAACATAAGCGCACATTAGAATCTAAACGAACATTACGGGAGCGCAAAAGGAGCATAAAAACACCATAACCCTCGTTTGTATGTTAATCATTCTTGTCGCCACAAATGGAGTTTCTGGTATTGTAACATTACATATCTACATAGGAAATGTCACAACCTGATAAGAAAACACTGACTTTAGCTGGCGTAACGACCACACCTGGTGAAGTAGAAGGCTACTAGCTAGTTCTACGAGACGGAGTTACGTATGTAACCATTACATCTGTCATGAAGCTAATGGCAAACAATTTTGTATGTTTTTGATTTCAAACTTTCGCCGTGTTCTGAATGTTGTATGCTTTCTTCTGGGTAATTCCCCGGCGTCTGAATTTTATACGCCGATGTTTCGGAACATTCTGTTCCATCTTCATAGGTGGGTAAGTACCTACCCCCGGCGTCTGAATTTTATATGCCGACGTTTCGGAACATAATGTCCCGAAACGTCGGCATATAAAATTCAGACGCTGGGGAATTACCCAGAAGAAAGCATACAAGATTGTGTACGTGTTGTGCTGGCAGTTGCATATAACGTAATACGAAGTAGATTTTATACTTTCTAAATGACCATAAATCAAGAAAATATTGTATCCCATCTCGTGTCTATAGTTTCTCCAACTGTTCCAACATACACAGCATTTGAAAAGTCCACATACGAAGTCCCAAATCACAAATGCGCGTTACAGATGAACGTATGGGCAATGAAACTGAAGGCTACAACTACAGTACAATCCGAAAGAAGAAAAAACAAAGAACCGGAACTCATAACAAAAATGCATAAAATTTATTATTTACAAGAAAGACGCTGTATGTATAATGTAACATTAAGGCGCGTTCATGTAACCGTTGTTGCAGTGGAAAAGCAATAAACATTAGATATTTTGAGTGATTGTTTGTAGCCTTTCGTATCCAGCATGCAATGCGCATGCGCCATATTGTCATCTGCGGCCTGTCCGGCTCTACCACGTTTTTCCACATTACCTCATAAACGGCACGACTTGCGAAAATCTTCTTCTTCTTCTTTCTTTTGTTGGCGTTACAACCCACTATGGGTTTTAGCCTTCTCAGTGATTTTCTTCCATTCCGTCCTTTCCTTATTCAGTTTTCTCCACCCTCTTATTCCCATCGTCTGGATATCTTCCTCAACGTCTTCAATACATCTTTTCCTTGCTCTTCCTCTGATTCTCCTACCCATTGGCTTCCATTCTAGTATTCTTCTAGGCATTCTCCCTCCCTCCAACCCCATCACGTGTCCTAGCCAGGCCTTTCTTCTACTTTTTATAAATCTTACTGTCTTCACTTCCTATGAGTTCATTCAGTTCATGGTTCTTTCTGATTCTCCAAATTCCATTTTCGTCTTGTACTGGTCCAACAATTTTCCTTAATATTTTCCGCTCAAATATGCTTAGTTGTTGTTCATTTCGATTCGTTAATGTCCAGGCCTCACATCCGTATGTTACTGCAGGTCTTATCAAAGTTTTATATATTTTTAGTTTTGAACTTCTATGTAATGCCCTTGACTTCATTAGTGTTCCACATGAATAGTAACATCGGTTTCCGCTAATAATTCTTGCTTGTATTTCACAATTGGTGGAGTTGATTTGATTCAGTTGTGAGCCTAGATAGGACAGTTCTGTCACATGTTCGAATTCGTATTTTCCGCATTGCAGATGGCTGCCATTAACTACTGTTCTTGTTACTTCCATGTATTTGGTCTTATTTCCATTTCTTATACGGCCCCTTTCTCTTGCTGCACTTTCTGTGTTGCCTAAGGCATCTTTTAGCGCATTTTTATTTCTGCTCAATATTGCCACATCGTCGGCGTATGCAAAAGTTTGTGTACTTTTTGTTCCTATATGTCTAGTGATGTTCAGCTTCCGAATTATTGCTTCTAGGACTAGATCAAATAATATAGAAGACGGTGCATTGCGAAAATCATACTGAACAAAAAATGTGTTTTGATTTTCTCTGTAGTTTTTGCCTGAAACATTTCCCATTCTAAGAACTGAATGAGATATTATGAGAAATTTACGTACATTTTCATGTAAAGTGCCCGTTATTCTTGCCATATATTTTGAATAAAACTTGAATTTTCTCGACAGATTTCCGAAAAATCTTCAAATATCAAATTTCATTAAAATCTGTCCAGTGCTATTTAAGCTTTTTCATGCGGAAGTACGGACGGGCGGACAGACAGACAGACAGACATGAGGAAGCAAATAGCTGCTTTTCGCAATTCTGCGAACACACCCGCAAATGAGATGTCGAAAGAGACACACAGACCCTATACGAAAGACACTTTAAAATAAATTCCAGTTCTTTTGTATAAAATGCATCAAAGGAGATTACACACTTCTTTAGATAGATCCGAAATTTGTGAGGTCTTGTCGATCAGTATTCTAAATTGTCACTGATATAAGTTTCCAAGCAAAAGACATATATATATATATATATACACCCACGAACCACGTTACTTGTTTCTGGATGTAACTATTTATCCCTCTCCACGCTGTTCATGTATTAAAGTAAAAATTTAGTTTTTTTTTTAATCTTAAGGACGACTACTTAATTATGGATTCACGTGTCTTGCCTCAGTCTCTCCATAACAATGCCTGGAGAGTGTCTTGAAGAAGACCAAGACCACCTTCCTCCAAATTCTTATCTAATCACCACCAATATCTACTGTTTCCATACAGTTTGGAGATACGCGATTATTAAAATCTGTAGTTAAAACAGTGTCATATAACAACATGCATAAATCGATTTCAGAGTATTCCTAAATCGCGACTTTTATAAACCGATAACTACTGAGGCCCTTTTCGAAGGAAGCCTGAAGCTGATCCATCACCTCTATTTAATGGCAAGCGTAGTGCAACGTGCCAGCAAGTCCCCCCTACACACCGAACTGCGCACCGATGGAGTACGGGTACACAATTACCTAGCAGGAAAACAGAGGTGTTTTATATCGGCCTCAGCGTCTGGAAATGAGGTACCTTGAAACGCCATTAGCGGGAAAGCTGAATACGCCCGATCATTTGATTTTCAAACGAAGTCCCCACACAATCCCCCCTCCTCCCACAGAAAAAGGCCCATTGTAGATTTCATTGCGTCTCTCATTTGCATGAACGATTATATGCACATTACTGCAACTTGATGGGCAAACCATAATAAAATGGCACTAACAGAGTGCAATTAAAAATTCCAAGTGACGAATGAGCTACCTCATACGATTTTATTACATAAAGCCGAGTTCCTAGCGTGTGGTCCGTAAATCGAGGTTGGTCTCTGAACTCTTCTTGTCCAAGCGACATACGAACAAGCACAGAACTTTACCTGAAGTTTCGCGTGTTTCGGGGTATTTCGCTGTGCAGTTGGGTGAACAATAGCCGACTTTTAAAAGTACTGCAATGCCCTTAACTTCAGGGTCTTCCTGAACCTGAAATAGACGGCATTCTTCTGCAGACGACTCATATTATCAGGCAGGATCTTCTGGCTTCTCAAGCCCTTCCGCGTTCTGGCTCTGATTATGTCTGTGTGATATTTCTGTGACTTTTCGTAGCATCTGTCCACTTGTACAGGATTTACATGAACACCAGTCCTATATACACATATAAGACCTTGCACAAGTGACACTGCACGCGATCTTGGCCCCTAACCCAATACTTTCCTTATGGCCTCTTACGCTCCATTTTTGCGAATTTTATGTGCGCGAAGTTTCTGCAGAAACGAACCCTCTCGCACATACAAATCGAGCGTATTTGTTGTCGTGTAAGTGTATTCTTACGAATGTACGTACCCCCGTGCACTTGTTGGGTGTGTCTATACGCGATTTTGTTGTGTGTATTTGCGCGTGTTTGTGCCGCATATTTCCCGTTGTGTTTAATGCGCATGAACGTGCGTGCGCGTGTGTGAGTGCCCGTGTGATGTGGAAGGAAGATTCTCAGCTTATCCGTGACTAAGAGGTCCATGCCTTCAAAGAACTGCATTACAATAGTTACAACATCCCGTCTCCGAGGTAAAGAGTATACGTCAACATCTAATCATTCGCCATGGTTATGCTTTGCATATAGAAAAAAAACAGCTGAACTCATAGTTTTTAGCAACAACCGATGTAAGCGGTTGTGTGTTTGTGTTAGTCGCCAATGCAGTCTCTAATCTCCACTCCAAAGTAAGAAGTAAACAAAATAACGCAATACGTGATAATGTATCGCACCAACACGTTCAACACTGGCGAAAACAAAGCTGCCATTGTGCACGATCCTGGGATTGAACCACTTTTTACTTACGTTGAATCACTTTTTACTGACGTTGAATCATTTTTTAATGGTGTTAATACTAACGTCCTTCTCGTCTTTTTAACGCATCTTTATTACATTCCAGTATCTTGTTATTCTAATGTTGATGGAACCTGTACGCGTTACTGAAACTTACAGGCGAACATAAGAACGGACATGATCGAAGCAGCACTAACACCGTTGTGGTGCAGGATCTTTCTGCAAAACATGGCAATCGTTCAGGTGAACAAGAAATTGCCAGATTTCTAGGAACCTTAACGTTTATTGTCTGTTCGGAAAGCTCGCTAGTGAACCCAACCCTAAACCAGTTCAACAGAGTATATACACGCCGTATTTCATGTTATATTATCCGCCCGTCTACAGCAGGCAAGTAAAACTGTTAACTCTCCTTTAACTGGAAGCTGTAACTCGCTTGCACAATCGTCTGTCCTCTCGCAACACACATTTCATCCAACGAAGCAACGGAGAAGTCACGCATCGAGTACGTTATGCGATCGTTTGATAACAAATAACCGCAAGCAAAATAATAGATAAAATTAATAAACGTAATCTTAGCAATTGACTAACTTAAAGCACAAATTCTTGTTTTATAATAAACTAGATCGCAGAGGGCAGCGGACATTTGTGTTTTGGAGACAGATTTGCCAGGCGGGCAGTAGGCTATGGCGGAAGAATTCACAGAACAATTACTTGAAAAATTGCGGGAGTCTACGCAGAGACAGTGATATTCGCCCAAATGTTTCCCTCTTCTCATTGATTTCGTGCATCCACCACTGTCTCCTTTTTCTTTTACAACTCACTGCTAACAGAAGAAGTTCTTCCTCATCAGATCTGGACATCATGAATTAAAGAAAAATAAACAAGACGAAAACAAATGGAAACTACTTTGTAGACCTAACTAGATGACTTTTCTTCACACTGGACCGCTCTTAGGTGCCGCGCCCTGTCTGGCGTCACCAAATCGCAGAACGCCGCGATTTCCCGCGACGGCCTGCCCGCCGCGGCAGCTCGCTGTCTGTGTGGCCGAGCCCTAATTGTTACAAATTAGACCAACTCAATGCACACAATTTAATGTTTCGGGCCTCAATGGTCCATCATCAGTGAGCGCAGGTGTACAAAACAATCGCTGTGCAACTGCGCTCCCTGAGACCCGCAAAATGTAGGAGTTTTGCAAATTAAAGCAATAAATTGTTTGCATTTCGTTGGTCTGATTTATAACAACTATATCACAATGCCCGGCGTGAAAAAGGTAAAATTCGATAAACGTCTATTCCGAGCGTTATGCGTGGCAGTAAGAAGCCCACCACCGTTATACACAGCATGTTATGAAATGTGATTATAACACAGCAGAGAACTGAGACGTTTCAAAAATCAGTTCAACCGGGGCAGAATTGTTCGAGGAATACGGATATAGGTAGATAGGGGCAAAGATAAACGGCACTTAAACACTTGGCGAAACTTGGTATAAGCTAAAGCCTGTGTTTTCTGTACACACAGTGGAAATGGCCAGGAAATTTACGTGAGCTGCGCAATATCTTTTTTGCAAAACGCTTCTTGTATGTACAAAAATGTAAGTGACGATTACAGTAGAGTGAAATGACCTGTAGAACGCAAAGCCAAATGAAAAAATCGTGCTAATAAAACACACGTGCGTGACACATGGCATGGTTGATCAAGAGAGTCACAAATTAGGACAGTCTGATAAAGAATTTAATGTGCAGCATCAACAAAGGCATACGTTAGGATGTACTTTAATGGCGAATATCCAGTCCATCACAAGAAATTAAGAACGGGATGAGGTTATCATGGCGGTCAGTACTTTGAGTGCGGTCTTCCGGAATGTGACGCCGTGTAGTTCGGCACAGGCAGGTACCAAAATTACACAGAAAACTACTACCTCATGCTTCAAGGTGCTCAGGAGTCCGTAATATGGATTTAGAATTTCACGTTGATTCGGACTGTAATAAATGCATTTAGAAGTTTCACCCTCATTGAAGGAGCAACGTAGGCTGAGGGTGCTTGAGAATAGGGTGCTGAGGAGAATATTTGGGCGTAAGAGGGACGAGGTAACAGGACAGCGGAGAAAATACATAATGAGGAGCTTAATGATCTGTACTCCTCACCCAATATTGTTCGGGTGGTCGAATCGAGAAGGAGATAAGCGGGGCGTGTAGCACGTACGAGGGACAACAGAGGTGTTTACAAGATCTTGGTGGGGAAACCTGAGGGGAAAGAGACCACTTAAAGACCCAGGCGTAGATGGGAGGATAATATTAAGATAGATCTTCAGGAAGTGGAATTTGAGGGCATGGACTGGATCGATGCGGCTCAGCATTGGGACAGGTGGCGGGCACTTGTGAACGCGGTAATGAATCTGTGGGTTCCACAAAATGCGGGGAATTTATTGACTAGCTGAGAACCGATTAGCTTCTCAAGAAGGACTCTGCTCCACGGAGTAAGTAAGTAAGTAAGTAAGAAGCTTCGCCATTTCATTTTTGGGGCTGTGAACATTTCTTATGAAAATGAAGATGTAATGAAATTGGCTGACATCAAAATCGAAGAAAATGTGAGATGACAGACCGAGCAACAAAACATCGAAGTGCTTAACCCACTTCATGGGAAAAATAAGGAGACTCGGAAACGATATACAGACCTTGGAAATCATTTAAAAGACGGCTCTGGAACTGGAAATGGTTTGAGCAAACACGTATTCTGTGAAGAGGACAACAACAGAGTAGGCCAGCTTTAATGTGTCACGTGTTCGGCACGTCTACATCACCGAGAATTCAACGCGAAGAGAAGTTACTAAGAAAGAAAGAAAGGACGAAGGAAAGACATGAACGAACCAGTTCAGATCTCCTGACTTAATTTCATGAGGATTTCTTCCCAAAAGACCGCCTCTGTGGTCTAGTGGTCAGAGTTTCTGGCTACAGATACAGAAGTCCCGGGTTCGATCCCCGGCGCTACCGGATTTTCTGAGTAGCAGTGGGTCTGGAACGGGGTCCACTCAGCCTCGTGAGCCTCGTGAGGTCAATTGAGGAGCTACTTGAATGAAAAAAGTAGCCGCTCCAGGTCTAGAAAACAGAGATTAACGGCTGTGGGGACCCGTTGCGCTGACCACGTGACACCCCACTATCCGCAAAAGTTGGCACTAACTTCGCCGACCGGCGGCGGCCGCTCTGTAGGTA
>Ga0131853_10020577_pt1 | contig 11981 bp, 8 predicted proteins | sample TergutLab28metaG_FD_92764 | JGI IMG/M metagenome (GOLD analysis project Ga0131853, IMG submission 92764) | Labiotermes labralis P1 segment gut microbial communities from Petit-Saut dam, French Guiana - Lab288 P1 (version 2) (version 2) | ecosystem: Host-associated > Arthropoda: Insects >...
CACACCCACACACACACACACACACACCCACACACACACACACACACACACACACACACACACACCCCACACACACACACACACACACTACACACACTCACACCACACACACACACACACTACACACACTCACACCACACACCACACACATACCCACACACACACACACACACACACACACACACCACACACACACACACGTGATGGCATGAAATAATCAAATACTTCATCACTGAACGCAGAATTGAAATAGCGCCCCGAAGAGCGTGGTTTCAACCAGTTTAGTGTTAAGGTTAACGTTCAGCTATGCGTGTCACGTGAGGCGGTCTTGCCCATGCCAGCGGAAGACTTCCACAACCGCAGGAATGCATGAGGGAAATGATTTATGGGTCTCTCTCTGTATTCTATCAGGAAACACAGTACATAAGAACGCGTTTTGCGGCTCTTCATGCGTTCCGAGGTTCCTACCTTTGATTTTATAACATTTTTCATCCTGTTGCCATAAACCTGTTTTTTTTTTTTCACATTGGGAAGGTCTGACGATTTTTGCTTAGCTTAAATCTGCGTGATTTGAAGTTCTCTCAGCGTTGTAGCTGAAGATTTGAGCCTTATGGGGTGTGAGCACACAGCATCACTTGCCAGAACGCTGGAATCTTTCTGATTTTTTATGATATAAGAAGTGACGTTGGACATATATTGCTTTGCCAGGTTTCTGTAGTAGCGATGACATACAAAGTGTGACGTCCCTCAGGCTTATCATTTTACCACAGAAATCCTCCCTGCCGTTTGAGCTGCATCATTTTGCTGTGTGTTGGCAGGGTTCAATGTGTCTGCTCTAGTTTGCAACAAGTACGCAGTTTTATAGGTTTTGCCGAAGTTTTGCTGGGCCGGGATGGCGTAGTCGGTATAGAGACTCGCAACGGGCTGGGCGGTCCGGGGATCGAATCCCGGTGTGTGCGATTTTTTCCGCACCTGTCCAGACCGACCCTGGGGCCTACCCAGCCTCCTATACAGTGGGTACCGGGTCTTTCCCGGGGGTAAAGCGGCCGGGGCGTGGCGTTGATCACCCACCCCATCTAGCGCCGAGGGTAAAAGAAAGAGTAGAGCTCTACCTCTGCTCCCCCTCTGGGCCTTCGTGGACTGTCACAGAGTGAACTTTACCTTTACCTTTACCTTATTGCTGGAGACTAGAGTATGAGATGGGTGAGGCATGTGGCACGTATGGCGGAGAAGAGAAATGTGTGCGGAGTTTCGGAAACCTGAAGGGAGGAGACAACTTGGAAGACCTGCGCATACTTGGGGAAAGGATTAAAATAATGTTTAGTGAAATAAGAACGGAGGACCATGGTCTGTATTTCACAAGCTCTTGATAGAGACATTTGGCGGGCTGTTGTTAATACGGTTATGAACAAAGATGTTTTTCTTAACGAGGATAGTTCCAAGACCAGTGATACAGAGCGTCGGGAAATGCGGCCAGTTCTTTTTGCGTAGACTTGACGCCTGTTAATGAAGCTACGTACTGCAGTGCAGTTTTTGTCTCCGGTTTTATTTGCGCCTTGTTTGATATCCGTCTGCCCATCTGCAGACAGCAGCTACGCGCTGGATACAGCAGTTATATGGCAATAATAAGGGGTGTTGGTGGTTGTTATCATTCGTGCGACGATTTTGCTACAGTACGATACGTTGCCTAGCAGAACGCCGGTTGTCGGTATAGAGACTGTCTATCGACCGGCGATCCGGGGTTCGAATGCCGACAGAGGCAAGAGATTTATATCTTCTGCAAACTGTCCAGACCGATTGTGGGGCCCACCCAGCCTCCTATTCAGTAGTTACCGGGGGGGGGGGCTTTTTCGGCGGTAAAGCGGCCGTGGGTCAGTCCCAGTGGCCGCGCGGTCTAAGGCGTAGGTCTGCGGCCGCTCGCCTACTGAGATCGTGGGTTCGAATCCCACCGGGGGCATGGATGTTTGTCTGTTGTGAGTGTTGTGTGTTGTCAGGTAGAGGTCTCTGCGACGGGCTGATCACTCGTCCAGAGGAGTCCTACTGACTGATGCGTCGTTGTGTGTGATCAAGAAACCTCAGGAATGAGGAGGCCATGGCCCGCGTTGGGCCGCAGCGCCACAGGAAAAAACAAGCGGCCGTGAAGTTAAGCACGCACTTTCATCTAGTGGCGAGATTACGAAAGATTGGAGCAGTACCTCCACTCCACTTATATGACTTGATGACGTGCGCAAGGAAAACCGCTACACTTCTTATGATTGTCACAGTCATTAAATTGTCCCAGGGGTGTGCAGTTTTTGTGTTTGCACTTTCATTCAGCTTGTTGCGTGACCTTGTAGTGTCGCATAGATGTGGCGTGGATGTGACTCACGTCCGGTGTCCGTAAAAGTGGAATAGAGCGCAATGTAAATACCAGGGGCAGCCCTAGACTGCCTGTTACAACTACCCCCCACCCTCCTCAGTCCCAAAGGGCAGATCTTAGGTGAGATTTTTGGCGCCCAGTGGATCAGCACGGTGCTATTAAAACTATTATTTTTAATATATTTTTCCCCGAATTTGGCACTCTGATTGGACACCTATTTCGCGTATATAGACTGACAGCCCTGATAATTACAGAACAAATGTTTTGCATGTAAATTGTGTTTGTGACGATGACAGGAATATAGGTCTGTTACAGTGGACTTAACACTACTGTGTTTAGTCTGGACCTTGCACTTAACACTACGGTGTTTAGACTGGACACTGGACTTAACACTAATATCTTGAGAGTGGACAGCGGACTTAACACGTTTGTGTTTTGACTGGACAGTGAACTTAACACTACAGTGTTTAGACTGGAGAGTGTACTTAATACCGCTTTGTTGGGACTGGACAGTGGACTTAACACTAATATCTTGAGAGTGGACAGCGGACTTAACATGTTGTGTTTAGACTGGACAGTGAACTTAACACTGCAGTGTTTAGACTGGAAAATGGACTTAACACTGCCTAGTATAGACTGGACAGTGGACTTAACACTAATGTCTTGAGAGTGGGCAGTGGACAGCGGACTTAACAGGTTGTGTTTAGACTGGACATTGAACTTAAAACTGCTGTGTTTAGACTGGAAAATGGACTTAACACTGCCTAGTATAGACTGGACAGTGGACTTAACAGTAATATCTTGAGAGTGGACAGCGGACTTAACATGTTGTGTGTAGACTGGACAGTGAACTTAACACTGCTGTGTTTAGACTGGAAAATGGACTTAACACTGCCTAGTATAGACTGGACAGTGGACTTAACACTAATATCTTGAGAGTGGACAGCGGACTTAACACGTTTGTTTTTTGACTGGACAGTGAACTTAACACTACTGTGTTTAGACTGGAGAGTGTACTTAACACCGCTTTGTTGGGACTGGACAGTGGACTTAACACTAATATCTTGAGAGTGGACAGCGGACTTAACAGGTTGTGTTTAGACTGGACAGTGAACTTAACACTGCTGTGTTTAGACTGGAAAATGGACTTAACACTGCCCAGTATAGACTGGAGAGTGGACTTGACACTGCTGTGTTGAGACTGGACATATTCTATTAGGAATTATTCTCCGTGATTTGTAAACAAACGGAATGACAAAACCTCTTAGCCCTTTAAAGCACAGTGGTAACTATATCTACCGTCTGCCTTATCATTCAAAATCTCTTCAGTTTCCCCACACAGTGTACATATAATTATGCATTTCATGTGATTCTCAGGATATGATTATTGCAGTTAACCAAATGGTCTTTGTATCAGATCTGCAGTGTTTTCTGTGGGGCAGGATTTGTACTTTTAAATAATATCTGTAATAATTGCAGTCCTCAGAACGGTGATCCCAACATTTATTCTGGTTTGTTGGTTTATTTAATGATGCTCTATTAACTTGGAGATAAAATGGCGCTGAAGGACACTGTGTATGAACGAAGAATTTGAATTGATTTGGAAGGAACCGGACATCGCATGTTCTAAAATGCTGTCGCAACATTGTGTCCGGCGGAATTACGGACATTTGTACAGTAACCTGTCGCCAGGACTGGACGACCTAAATACAAAACTCAAATTCTAATTTAATCTGTATGCGATGCAGTGGGTCACAAACTAATGTCATAATTTTAAAAGCTGACCAGCCTTAACCACACAAAATATTTAACGATTATGCTCACTGTTTATTTCTGTGCAGGCTAATATTTGCCTTCTTTATTGCCGGGCTTAGAACAGGGGTGTGCAAAAACCATCACACGAGCCTGACGCGGCCCTGCAAGACTGTGCAGTAACAAATTAAAGTGCAACAAAAAAATGAGGTATCTTTTTTTAGTGTGCTATTTAACGATGCTTAGACAATGTAGCGTCTGTGATGGATGAGCAAATGAGTATGGATCATGGGCGGAAATTATACTGACAGAGAACAACCAGGTACTCTGAGGAAAACTTGTCACAGTGCCACTTTATCCACCACAGTTTCCACTTAGACTGGCCTGATATCGAACCGGAGCCTTCGTGGTGAGAGGCATATCTGTTTTCTGTATGGACCGGCACATAAAACCATAAACAGAATTTGCGTGAGAGTATGAACAGTACTGTATTGTGAGATGTGGTGCCATGGAGTCTAGTAGAAGCTTCTGCGACGTTTCAGTTCAACCACTTCCCACACCTTGAACTGTAGTCTGAAAATGGAGCAGCCGGTTTCCCCGAAATGACAGTAAATTTTTCCAGACAACACGGCGTCACATCGGAAAAGAGATTATGCTTCGTAGCTTAATTATTTGTAACGTTAAGACCTAGATGAAGAAAGGAGCACGTGGATTATCGGATTTGATTTGTAAGTGTTAAAGCTTTGCGAATTCAGTTGCCACTCCATACCTCAATTTCGTGCTTTGTTATACAGTTCAATTTGAAATATTTGTTACGCCAGTCGCGATTAACCTTTATGACGTACAGAACTGTTAAAATATCGTTAGTATGATTTGTATACTGTTAGTTCTTTGGTCCGAATCACCGGCTACCGCACCGAGTTGCGTGACGGAGGGCGTTACGTAGTTCGTCCTTTCGGACCGGAGCGTGGGCAGAACTTTGTGACAGGCAGCAGCCAAACGCATTTCGACGTTCAGACAGATGAGATTAAGAATTCAGCAGTGGAACACAGGATAGACTGATAGAGACGTGGAATGTATACAGGGTATGAGGCGTGCGAAGAATGTGATTGGTAATGTAGATATTAAAGTTATTATTATTATTATTATTATCATCATCATCATAATCATCAAAGGCAGGACGCCCATTTACATTAACACGCAGTATAATACCAGTGTGTGGGGTGGTGATGATGATGATAATGAGCAATAGCACATCATTAGTAAAGTGCTGGGATGAATAGCTTTGAACTCTTGTTGAGATATGGGCTTACCAGAAGACCGTCACCTGGTAACTAATAGACAAGAATAAATTTAATATAATGATGATGATGATAATAATAATAATAATAATAGTAATAAAGTTGAATACGTCTGTGTGTTTCTTAACGTGGTGGCTCAACAGCGAAAATGCCAATTACAGATCCGGCACAAATACACAGAATAAAACAAAAGAACAGGACCAAATAGTCATAATAATATAAACAACGAAATAACAGTAATCAGACAGGCAGTGTATGTGTAACGTACCATTGGGGCGCTTTCGTGCAGCCATTGTTGCAGTGGAAACGCAGTAAGAATTACATATTCTGAGTGTGCGTCTGTAGCCTTAGGTATGCAGCACGCAGTGCGCATGTGCCATGTTGTCATCTATGGCCTGCCCCGCTCTACAGTATTTTCCCAAGTTATCTTTCTTATAAACGGCACGATTTTCGAAAAAAAAAAAAAAGTAGTCACTGAACACAAAATGTGTGTTGTGATTTTTTTCGACAACTTTTGTCAGCAACATTTCTCATTTTAAGAAGAAACTTGGCGAGATATGATCAAAAATATAATTTTTTCTTTACATAAAGTAGCGGTTATTCTTGCCAGATTTTTAATGCAACGTGAATTAATTCGACAGATTTTCGAAAAACCCCTCAAATATCAAATTTCAAGAAAATTCCTCAGTGGGAGCCGAGATGTTCTATGCGGACAGACGGACACGACGAAGCTAAGCGTCACTTTTCGCAGTTTTGCCATCGCGCCTAAGAGCAGCACCAGCAGCCGTTTGCGGCCGAAACGTCTGTTGGTGCTGCTTTATCTGTGGCAGAATACAGAGACTGATGAACGTCTGTAACAAGAATTATACTCGAGATATTAAGAGCAGATAACATTCGAGTGATTTTTGCTGCTATTCGGGTCAGAATATTTTGGCATTACTGGAGATTAGCACTGCGTCAGTGGAGTTGTTGGTAATAATCGGATTGAATTAGAGAAATATACCGAACGGATGTACTACACCTTGTTGTGCTGCTTGCTGATTTCACTGATTGATACAGCTCGCACACTCTCAAGCACCACACATTACGAAGTGCCGTGGTGTTTCTGTTTTGTGTGGTCGTGTTACTGAAAACTCGTGGAGTACCGTGGCCTATCGTGACGTGCGAATTGCAACGCTTCGGTATATGAAATTCTAAGCCACGATTTTTTGAGTGTTTGTAGGTACGTACAGACCGCATCGAGAACAATAGACCTACTGTACTATAATTGTAGGTGAAGAAAGTGACGCTGCATCGTGGCGCGACTGGTTCTCTGACGCTTCGAATGAACGCGGTGCCTCCATCTTGTTCACGGACTCCGTGGCCTTCCGCAATGATGCTGTGACGGCCTCAGATCTCGCATTATGGCACCTGTGTTGATACATTAAGTGTAGGTCTGTACTGATTTGGTAGCTAGTACCGGGGAGTTTATAAAGGCGTTCTGTCGCCATTGGAAAGCACCTGGAAAGAATTAATAAAGTTTATGAATAGTGTATGTCCGTTTATTGGCGCGTCGTGTTTGCCAGATGGGGGCCACTCTTTTGCGCAAGTGTCTTTTTCGTTATTTATTCATAGTTCTGGGAATATAAGGGAAGTTTGCTATTCAGTACTTGATGGAAGACCGACGGATTGCCACTACATTCCTAATGTCTGGCTCTAAAGACTATCTTGGGAGTGCTGTCAGTGTCGTTCAGAACCTTAATTGCAGTCTTCTGTCAGCGCTGTACTTCGTGAAGGAGGGAGCTTTAGGTCTTTCAGTTTCCTGACCGTAACATTTGTTTGAGGCAACGCTGCACGTATTCACAGGCCTGCGTGTTGGTTGAAGGCGGTCAGCAGCACGCTCCTGCCGCATTTATTCCCTTGGTACAAACGTAATCAATGCAGGCGACAAGAAGGTGCTTTGATGCTGTCGGTGGTGAACCAGCATCGATCAGATTGGGTAACCAGTGTTTATTGTTTGAGCGTTAGTACCCCATATTTGGCAGTGCGTTATTTTTGTTCTATTTCGGTCTATTTGTCCTTTCGCTTTACTTGTTTAGACAACAAAATGAAACGTACCTGTGTTAAGAGGTACGTATAATGAAGATAATTTTCATATCTTTTTCTGTGCTGTCCTTGTCATTATCGACATGTCACTGTTTGTGAAGTAACCCCATGTCTGTGGGGGACAGGGATAGCGTTGTTGTCTTGGCGACTCGAATAGGGAACGGTCTAGACGGACTGTAGTTTGAATCCAAGTCGGACGAGGCTTTCTTATCTCCGGACACGTACTGACCGGCCCAGGGGCTTACGTAGTGTGCACTTCAGTAGGTACCGGAGTTTTTTCCCGGGTGTGAAGTGGCCGGAGAGTGACGTTGGCCATTTCATACAGTAAAGGTAAAGGTACAGTTCACCCTAGAACAGGCCACAAAGGCCCAGAGGGGGAGTAGAGGTATAGATCTACTCTTTCTTTAAGCTCGGCGTTAGATGGGGTGGGTGGTCAGCGCCACTCCCCGGCCGTTTTATCCCCGGTAAAGACCCGGTACCCATTGTACAGGAGACTGAGTGGGCCCCAGGGCCGGTCTGGACGGGCGCGGAAAATCTCGCCCCCCCACCGGAATTCGATACCCGGACCGTCCAGCCCGAAGAGTAGTTATACCGACTGAGCTATACCGGCCCACACTCCATAAAGTTCCGAGGTTAAGAATGTATGGAGCCATACCTCTACTCCCATAGCGTGGTCTGGGACAACGTAACTTTTCTACCGTCTGCATCTCAAACTGGAACTGGATGCGCCCATTTAACGTTGTGTTTCTTATCAACAGATGCTCTGCATCATGCTTCAGTTTATTCCCTTTAATCCGACCTTGGACTTTAGTGATGACTGCAAATGAGTCATCCGAGTGTCGTGATGCCGCCATGTGTCCGTCCGTTCCTGGCCATTGCAGCTTCTGGGTTTAAATACCACTTTGCAACTGCCCTGTTAGAGTGAATCGGCCTCGCACGTACGTCACTTTTGCTCGCATCCGTCGCAGTATTTTACGTGCTGGTCCTGTTAACGAGCGTAACGTCTCACATCCTGAGTGGCTGACAGCGCTTGGGGGAGTTTATGTTCGAAACAGATGGAATGACCGAGAATGGAGATTTTTTGGTAATGCGGAAGTTTTCTGTCTTGACGTAATATATATATATATATATATATACATATATATATATATATATACTGTCCGCGTATTATTTTGTAAAGTGCGATAAGACACGCGAAGAAACTTATAGTGACCTAGGCCCTGGTCGAGATAGGAGCCGGGGACCTCATCAGAACGAAGGAAGAATATTGCTCTTACGTCGGAACGTTTGGCTATGGAATTTTGTTCTGGGAACGGTGCTGTATGTTGACAGTCCCGGTCTTCTGAGATGTGCCGACGCTGTGTCCCTGTGTTATTGGTTCCCGAAGTTTCGAAAGATCCTAATGCAGTCTTCAAAGGCGAAGCAGACTTAGAACAACTTGTTGGCCTGGTTGGCCCTTGACACGCCGGAGGACTGCTTATCTAACGACCGGGCTTGGAATCCCGGGAGACACGAACCCAAAGTAACGCGCCTGAGGAAACCTCAGATTTTGCACTTATACGTGTTTCAGTTATCGGCGTTAAGGGAGGTTCATTTTTAATGGTGACGGGTTGTACTGTGATGACATAATGTTTGCCAAATAGGCTGCGGACTGGACGTCCGAAGAATTGTTCCCTTCCCGTTAGGGTCAAAGTGGGGCCCACCTACTCTCCAGTTAAATGGGTAACCAGGTCCGTATGCGCAGTAGCCGTTAAGTTGACTGCTGCCGAGGGTAAGAATGAGTGGAGCTGTGCCTCCAGTCCCGCATGTCATGGCTCGAATAGGTACAATTTTACCTTTACCTTTACTTTTACAACAGTGTTTATTGATGTCTGCATTACAAAATGGGTGCCCTTTGGCCACAGTAACGTTGTGCCAATTTCACAATACACGATAACACATTCTTTAAAGTTCCGTGGGGGCATAAAGGTTAATCAAGCCATCCAAAAGGTACTCCGATACATTATTTTCAGCTATGATAACGTGGAACAAATCCAACTAGAAGTCCAAAGCTAAACGTGAATTGGGTCATCATAAATTAGGGTTGTGCCGTATCGTCCTGTGGCCAGCGCATGGCTGTAATTCCATTTCTGGCCCACAGGCAAAGCAAGTCGTGGTTGGAGTTCAGTTCTAATAGTCTCTTGATGTTGGGAGAGTAGAATTACATTTAAATGTGCGCGAATTTTCTTCTGTAGAGAGTTTTCACTGAAATACATGTGTAGGTCCTTTTTGATACTTTATGGAAGTCCGTCCAACGCATTCCAACTAGGGCGCCGAACGTGTTTGTGTTACAGAATGTCGCATTTTCGTATATAGGTATTTATGTGTTCATATTTATGCATTAGGCGGAGTCTACGTTGTATCAGCTACGGAGTTACTTCGGTCACATTGCTGTACCCATCTTCTGCGTTACTACAAAGCCACAAGCCATGCTTTTATATTAAGTCCTTGTTCTAGCGCTGACGTCACGTTCCTGAATATCGCAATGTAGAGCGAAACGGCACACAACGGGGCATTGTTTGCTGTAAGAATTAATGAAAATTCCCACGATAAGTGTGGGGCGCCGTCAGCTCGGTCGATATAGCGACTCACTGGGGCTTGACGGTCCGGAGATCGAATCCCGGTGGGAGCGAGATTTTTTGCCCCTGTTCAGAGCGGCCCTGGGTTCCACCTAGACTCCTGTACAGTGGGTACTGGGTCTTTCCCGGGGGTAAAGCGGCCGGGGCGTGGCGTTGACTACCCACTGCAATCTAGCGCAGAGGTTATTGACGCTGTACCTCAACTCAGCCTCTGGATTTAGCGGCCTGCTGCAGGGTGATTTTTACCCGCGATAACTTCTTCATCGTTCCTAACCCGCCCCATAACATCGCTGTTTGTGTTAATATTTACATAATATAAACAATATAAAATGAACACAGTGTACATAAACGACGAACATGTATACCATTGTGCTTCAGTTTATGTAACCCGACGTGTCTAGCTCTATAGTATGTCCTAGACTTCGTTATTACCTATGGGAACAACATCTTTGGCTTCTTTTGAAATCACTGACGCCCTTGTCCCAAAGCTTACTTCAGCTGCTGTTTGTACACCGCTGCGTAACGTTACTGATGGAGCTGAAGTGTGTTTCGAAGCCGTGGAGCAGAGATAGAGCAAAGGTACACGGCGTAACTGCGCTACAACGGCTGAGCCGCCGAATCCGGTCGATGAAGGTGCCGCCAGAAGACACTGTTAATCCGAGTGGAGGCAAAGACGCTAAAATCTGTGAACGTTACGGCGAAACGGCACTGACACCAGTACTGCATGTTACGGCATGTTTGGGTTTCTTCAGTGCGTCAGTCACCGTCAGTCGCATTGTTCTGCATATTGATTCTGCAGTGTACGGAGACTGCTGCTCGGTAGGATGCTCCAACTAGTCCTCTTCTGTATTCCGCTCGAAGGGCGGTCCCCCTCTCCCGCATTCCGTCGACTGATTGTCATTCAGGTTAGGTCGTCCAAACGCCACGCAAGCGCTGTATTAACCATCAGTAGTACCAACTGGTGAAAACATAACACGGTTTCATGAACGACTTTGAACCCGGTGTCTGCAGATCGGATCCACCGAAACAGTTGATGTTGGTAGATCATATCCACGCCATCACATCTCGGGAATTAATTGAGAATAGGTTTAAACATTAAAAGGCCAGTGGTAACTGTCCTTACCAACAGGTTAACTTTTAAAAAGTATGCACTGTTCGTGTACAGTATGTGTTTTGTGCGATTCTGACAATAAGTGGCCGCCATTTCACTATACTAAATTATGACTGATTGGTCACTGTAGTGGAGACTGGACTTGTTCTCTGTGAGGTAAGAACTGAATATTTATGTGACTGTCAGACTCCTGTCAGTGTCTACAAGCCGCACAGCTGCAGACCGAACGTCGCGCTCCTGTTTTGCATTTAGTAGCTGTCAGTTTCATATCTCGGCACCGATACTTCGCTGGTTGTCTCCACTCTCGCCGTACGAATGCCAGGATAGTGGCCCAGACCAGGCGATGACTGCTTCATTCCAACATCCCTTCCAGTCCATTTTCCTTAACATTCCTGTATAGTCGTAAAATAAATTATACTTACTTACTGCATGGTGCAGAGTCCTTCTTGAGAAGCTAACTGGTTTGCAGCTAGTCAAGAAATTCCCCGCATTTCACGGAACCCGAAGGTTCATTACCGCACTAACAATCGTCCGCCACCTGTCTCTATCCTGGGCCAGCCCAATCCAGTCCATATACCCACATCCCACCTCCTGGAGATCCATCCTAATATTATCCACCTATCTACGCCTACGTCTCCCCAGTGGTCTCCTTCCCTCCGGTTTCCCCACCAAGACCCTATACACCCCCCTCTCCTCACCCATACGCGCCACATGCCCAGCCCATCTCATTCTTCTCGATTTTATCACCCGCACAA
>Ga0131853_10020579_pt1 | contig 11980 bp, 5 predicted proteins | sample TergutLab28metaG_FD_92764 | JGI IMG/M metagenome (GOLD analysis project Ga0131853, IMG submission 92764) | Labiotermes labralis P1 segment gut microbial communities from Petit-Saut dam, French Guiana - Lab288 P1 (version 2) (version 2) | ecosystem: Host-associated > Arthropoda: Insects >...
ATAAAAACTAGCGCCTATCAGTGTTGTGTATTTTTGTTTATATTATAAAAACTAGCGCCTATCAGTGTTGTGTATTTTTGTTTATATTATAAAAACTAGCGCCTATCAGTGTTGTGTATTTTTACAGCTTTTTTTTTTTTATTCTCATTACTTGAGTACCCTAAAATAGGTATCGCTAGTGTCGCTTATATCTCGCAAGTTTTATCGTCCGTCATATTGTTTCTAGGAAATTAACAATACAGTGCTGTAGTTAACTGCAGTGGCACAAAGTAGATACTACGTCTGTGAAAAGGGTTTGTCTGGTTCGAAATCTGAAATGGGAAGACATACAAAAACACACATTGAGAGGATTTTGATGTCGTATACTTATATATTCTTGTCTGTCAGTTTACTAATGGTCCACCGCTTACTGGTTTTCCAGTTGCCATAATTGCCGGTTAATTGCGTCGTCGCATGTTAAATTGCTCTGCTCCACATAACCCTTTCCACTTCCTTTTCCCACTTACTTCGGGTCGTCCCCGTCGTCGTCTTCCTTCCGGTGACCAGGAGATTATTCCCTTAGGCCATCTGTTATCCTCCATCCGCACTACGCGTCCACGCCATTTCAACATATTTTTGTCCAATCTTTCCAAAATTGTTTGTGTTACGCGCATTTTTTCTCTCATGACTTCATTTCTCACTTTTAATAGTCTGGAGATCATTGCAGCCCTTCTCCAAAAATCAGTCTCTGTATCTAACGTATTTTCTTTAACTTGTAAATCCAGAGTCCAAATTCCCGACCTTAACTTAAAATGCTTTCTATCGCTGTATAAAATATTCCTGTCTTTGCATTAATTTATCTTCGTGCGGAAAGAAACTGAACACAAACTCCCACTTGAAGAGCCAGTAGTGTCTCTGCTGTACAAGAAATGCGCTGCTTTTTGTGCAGCTCGGATGGTTGTTGCGGCTTAACAAGAAGAGAAAGTTGATTTTCATTCTTTTCCATATTACTGTAATCAGCAAACATGTACCACATTTTTAAGGCCCTTCTCAGTATTCCTTTCTTACTTTTACTTACTTCATAAAATTTTATACCCATAATTACTGGTTATTATAATGTTATTGCTGCCCAAAATTGTAGGGATTTGTCCAGTACGTACACGTATTAGTCTTGGGAGGGTTTTACAATAATTTTACGGGTGTTTATAGTAGTTTTCCTCAGCCGTTCCTGTCGAATGTTTACTGGGGTCACCGAAATAGACCCCGACCTCTGTCTTTAGATCAATATGCACGCACCAATCATAATCATCTTTCAGTCTCATTGCACTAATGTAACATAACGCAGTTCTAAGCAGCCCTTCAGAGATTTAAGAAATAGTCGTAATTAAAATTGTGAGTCTGCTGAAGCTTGGTCTCCCTCCCTAAGAGCGTTTTAGAAGAAAGTGCTGAGGGCATTTTTGATCTTATAAGGTTTGAACAGGTGGGACACGGGGGCGCAGTTGCTTGAGGCACAGCGCTACAAGCCGGAAGGTCACGAGTCCAATTCCCGATACGTTCATTGGGATTTTTCATTGACTTAATCCCTGCGGCCTCACACAGCCTCTTACGTAAATGAGTACTAAGGATATTTCCTGGAGGTAAAGGTGGCCGGTGTGTAGGGCAGACAACCTTGCCACCTTCCTGTGCGGATTGTCTGGAAATTCTGGAAACCTCAACCTCTTGGAGGCCTAGGGTTCTGTCTATGCCCGTGTAGGAACAGCTTTACCCTTACAAGTACCTTTTACAAGGAAGGAAGGAACCAGAAGGCGGGGAAAATACCGTAATTAAGTTCTTAATTGTCTACTCTTCATCAAATGCGTGTATTATCATATCACTGGGAACGGAGTGGACGAAATTTGTAGCACACATGAAAGCGATAAGAAGTAGAAACAGACTTGTAGCCAGGAAGTCTGTAGGGCAGAAAAGACTTGGAAGACCTGGTTGGTAAGTAATATTAAAGTGAATAGGGACAGACGTCATGGACTTGATTTGTCTGGTTCTAAGCAACTGTCACTGGCGGGCTGTATTGAAGAAGGCCAGGAACTAGACGATCTACAACCACAAGAAAACAAAGGAAAAGCTTCTTAACACAAGTGCAGCTATCTTACGAACCGTCTACAACTACAACAGTGATATTAAATTTGGCTAGTAGCTTCTCAGAATTCACTGTGGTCAACGGAATTGGTAAATAGGCCTATTCTGTTAATACTGGATCTGGTCCTTCGTTTTCTGGCAAGAATTCATTTCGAGTGTCCGGACCAGATGCTCCTATTCATCAGCATAGGCCTATTGGTGAGAGTGTAGCAGCTTCTATGTAGCCGTCATATGTAGTGGACTGATTACTGACATCATTACGTCAAAGCAATGTATGCAAACCGAAAAAAAGGTACTTGGTGTACAGTACGAGTGACAGACTACACGCATCACTCACGTGTCGAAGTTCCTTGGCAGTTAAGACAACAGAAAGACACACATCGAGTAAGAGATACTCTGAAAGTGACGAATTGCCGATAGCGGTACCTGCGTAATCTGTTGGTCCATCGCAGAGTGAGTTTAGGTTCGGATTCCGGTCAAGAGACAAACCTGATGTCGCACGTTCGCTGTGATACCTTCCAAAGTGCGTTTCACCATCAGAGGAGATTTATCGTGGTAATCGTAGGATACCAAGTCAATTTTCGCCAAGTCGAATCGAACCTACGTCACTAATTGCAGTATGCCGCAAAGGCAGACTCCATTTGCTCTGCATGGAACTGATTCTCTACTTCTCGTCGCACTGCCTGATTGGGAGTCGAGGTGAGTAAAGCAGAGGGTCTTCTCTTTCCAGTACTTTAGTGAGTCAGAATCGAGATTAGCGACACGCCAGACATCTGCACAGTTCAGTAAAGCGTTGAAAGAGAACCCACACATCGACTAAGAAATATATACTTATATTTTGCTAGTGAAAATCACGTAGTATTAGTATTAGCTAGCGGGCTGGGTAGCACAGACAGTATAGCGACTGACTACGGGCTGGGCGATCCGGGATCGAATCCCGGTGGGGACGAGATTTTCCGCCCACCCAGACCGGCCCTGGGGTCCACGCAGCCTCCTGTAAATTGGGTACTGGGGCTTTCCCGGGGTAAAGTGCGGCCGGGGCGTGCTGCTGACCACTCACCCCCTTCTAGTGCCGCGGTCATGGAAGAGTAGAGCTATACCTCTACCCACCCTCTGGGCCACACCGGGCCTGTAATGGGACCGCTTTACCTTTACCTTTATTAATATTAGATACCAAAATATTCTTACCGGCGATCCTTGGTTCAAGACCGGATCACATATATGCTGGGCGGGAAGGGAGGTAAATTTACGTTTGGCCGAATTAATTATGAATTTATTAGAATTCTAGCAAAAAGTTTGCTGGTCTGTGTGAGACATACGAACGCATTGGATCGAGGTTTAGTGCCACATTAAGGGGTTGGGACCGCGAGGTTATTCTTACTTTTATGGCATTATTTGTCGCGCAGAGCCTCCTCTGAACTAAGAATTAGTGACCACATCGCCGCTCTGACCCCTGTAAACAAAATCATGCTTTACACTTTGGTCCATAACATAGAATTGAGGACATCTGTTTTATGAGTAGTAGGGCAAGTGGTCCGGAAGCCAGCCCATGGTGGGTTCGGTAAAAAATTGGTTCCGGGTCCTCGTGTGCGCCAGACTAGAAAGAGAATAAGGATCTCAATCAAGGCTCGGTAGTGGTAAAATGTTCAATGCAGTTCATAATTGACACCCTGTGTGTAGTATATATTGGTAATCAGTGTCAGTAAGTTTAGTGAGTTGTCTGCAAATTAACCGTGCTAAATAAATTGGTCTGTCTCCCTTAATTGTGTCTCTGTAAGCCCGGCACGTGATATTCCGTGTTAGGAGGTTATGCTCAACGACAGGACTATCTAGGCAGTTTAGCGGTATGGTGATTTGGGTGGCCACGATACCAAAGGTATTTTATTTCTCGTGGCAACAAAACTTCAGTGTAATAAGCAAAATCATATCTTTGTACCACAAGATATGTGCAAAAATTATATATGATTATACGATAAGTTATATCTTATCGCTTTGCAACCATACATTATTAACACAAGCCAGTTTCTCCCGTGCTGTATTTTATTGATGTAGTTGTTCTTACAATTCAATATCGACCATCTCAATACAAGGGGACCGCGGTAGCACAGTGGCTAAGGTGCTGCGCTACAAATCTGGAGGTCGCTGGTTCGATCCCAGCGGGTGTCATTGGAATCTTTCATTGACATAAAACCCTTCCGATCGCACTATGACCCTGGGGTCGACCCAGCCAAGATCATTTCCTGGGGGTAAAGGCGGCCGGTGCATAAGGTCGACAACGTTACCACCATCCTGTGCCGTTGTCATAAAATCTGGGAACCTTAACTTCCTGGAACCCTCTGGGCCACTCCAGGCCTGTAACGGGACTGCTTTACCCTTACCGTTACACCAAAATTGCAAATACCACAAACTACTATATTTTAAATTTATATTTCCGCGAGAAAGGTTACATTAAAATGAAGTTTTTGAAGTGCTCACAACACTGTTGTGTAGATCTGGTCTGTTTTAACCCTGTTTGGCTTAGTGGCTACGTGATACACCTCCAAATATAACAGCACATTCCGCCTTCAGATTATATTTCTGGGATTTTTAAGGGTCTCAGAACAAACAGCGATTATTTCCCTGTGCAAAATTAACTGATTAGTTTTTTTTAACCGATACGGTGTTTGTTTACTCCGCGGTACGATCTGGGTCTTTGTATACAATTCAGTTTAATGTTGTCTTCAATGGGAGCACTGGCCACTTTCTCTCCTCATTGTGTTATATACTCTTCTAAAATCATAATTTGCTGGTAGTTAGGCTATTAGTTGTGAGAACCAGCATGACAGCAGTAAGTCTTTAAGAAAAATCGTTAGTATAAACATAGACTACACACTGACTACTCATCTAAACTAAGCCACTGACTAATAGTAAACCAATTTAACCTTTTGACGCCTAATGTCAACTATAGTGGTCGTACCGCACCGCTAACCTCTAAAGTTGCATTTTATATATTTATTCAACAAATATAGGTACTGTATGTTTTAAACACTGTATATACTCTCCGTTTTTTTTTCTTTTCAAAATGCAGTTTGTTTAATAATTCTAACGTATTTGGTTCCTGTGTTATTCACATTTTATATACAGGTTGTGCTAAAATTAAAAAAAATAATTCCGGTGCCTAAAGGTTAATGCTGATATAGTACGAAAACCCTATATGTGCCTGCAGTATAAGGGGCATGGGGAATTATTTTTACTTTTTGTGAAGACCTTCTATGGGATTCTCTTTCGCGCGTTTTAATTAAATTACGAAACGCCATATTGACTTTAGAATTTGACTTCATCGCTCTGCTGCCAGTCGGTTATTAATGTGCAACCGTTAACATCGCTACACCCTGCTATGTAAAACTGTGTATTTATTTATTTACGAGAAAAGCTAGTAGCGTACGTAGTAGCTGTTGATATGTGCCACGAAGTAGGACTGCTTAATCTAACGGTCGCAAACGGGAATTTGCTGCTACAGAACAAAGTCAGTTACTTGTAATATGTAGTTATTACGTATCTAACTTCCGACTGCGGTTGGTATAAGACGTCTAATTCTGCGCCGAATTGTGCATCGTCTCCAGAGAATGTCGGGAGATGCTGATGGAACGTATTGTCGTCTAGCGAGCTAGAACGCTGTGTGAGCTAAGATAATTCAGTGTCCATGCAGTTGACTCCACTAATTAGTATCACTTCCTCTGCCCCGCGGTGTAGCCCATGCGTGGTAGAACTAATCCCGGATTACTGTTGAGAACGATACAATGCACAGACGTAACTATGCTCTTAGGTGGTCTTGTTAGTCCACTTCGTCCGTGGTCACTGCAGAACCTACAATTCATATAGGAACTTGGCTTGTGCCTAGATTGTTCTGAGCTTTAGGAACAATAATGTATGTAATAATATGTGAGTGAAATGCATGATGGCTTACTCAACGAAATTGTCTATTTAATTAGCAGTTTTTTTAAACAAAACTGTCATTAGCTCTGGCTGTATAGAGTGAGACGGTAGGGTTATAACAAAATAATGAATCTATGAATTTTATATACATGGGTCCGTGCATCGCGAATCGAATTTAATAACTGTCCAACAAGATGTGACTTATTCAATTTGTTACATTTATGTAGGCAGCTCTACATGTTTCGGGTGTTGACACCCATCATCAGGAGCTCGTACAACTGTAATTACATCTTCTGGTATTGATTAACTGCAATGAGTAAAACACACTGCTATTAATACTAATATATAATTACAGAAATGTAATAGACTGAATAAGTTGCATCTTGTTGGGCAGTTATTAAATTAAATTAAAAAATTAATCCATCTTTGTCGAATTTCGGGTAATATCTAGGGGCGTGGCTAAGTGAGGGGGGAGGGCAATGTAGCGGGCCTACCGGGCGACAGAATCCAAGGGGCGGCAAAATATACAATAAAATGAATATTTTTCAATGAATTAAATGGAAAATTTTTATTTTATTTGAGCAAAAATTTTAAGTTTTTCTTTTTTTTTTGCCTAGTGAAAGGAAATTAAATGAATTATTGTAATTGTATGAACATTTCGATAATTTGTGTTATTACTTGTTCCGGGCGGTAAAAGACCTAGCTACGCCACTAGTACCATCATTAGCATGCAAGAACTGAAGGAAACCACGACAGGCCAGGAAAGGAGATCCCGAGATGGTTCCTACGAGGAATTATAGAGTAGATGAATATTAAACCAGCTTCAAAATATGTATATATGTATAAGTAGAACTGAAATAGTTTATCATTTTACATAATCCTTACATTTATTAATTCAATAAAGATCCTGACACGTTGGTAGAAACATCCGAAGCTTGAACACCTGTAATAAAATGAGACAGCCTTGGAGAAAACCCTGAGTCAATTACATTCACCTTCATCTTCAAAATGTACTTCTCTGCCGTCCGTTGCACTCTTAAACTACCATCTTCTTGAATTTTCAAAATGACCATTTTCCAGACGGTTTACCACAAAAATTCTGTACGCATTTCTATCTTCCATCTTACGTGCTTAGCCCATAATAGCCTCGTAGATATCACTGTTGTAACAATACGACGTGATCAGTAAAAACACGAACATTTCATTATATGATTTCCGGGCGTCCTCTTTCTCTCACTGATTTACTCACTCAATCACTCACTCACTCACTTACTCACTGAGACCTTCCTAGATACAAGTACTATCATTCGCACATTATTTTAAAACTTGTAATTAATTTGTTCTCATCGTAAGTGCTAGCTGCTTGCTGTGAACGTAAGTACAGAAATTCCTTTAAAATTAGTTAGGTTTCACCCTTTTTATAGGCCATGAAGGCCCTTAGGGTGAGTAGAGGTATAGTTCTACTCTTTCTAAGACCTCGGCACTCCAGATTGGGTTGGGGGGTCAGCCCCACACCCCGGCCGCCTCTACCCCCAGAAAAGACCCTGTAACCATTTTACAGGAGGCTGGGTGGGCCCCAGGGCCGGTCTGAACGGGCGGAAAATCTCGTCCCCATTTGGATTCGATCCCGGACCGTCCAGCCCGTGGTCAGTCGCTATACCGACCGAGCTACCGGGCCCATTCTTTCATAATTAGCCTTTCCAATATCGTTTCCCTACACAATTATGTCATTCACATTACGGTCACTTCCTGTGTCTTTTATGTTGAAATTCCATTAGTTTTACAATTATACACCGAGACTCAATTTCCGATTACGATTAATATTCTAAAGAAAAACTTGCAATCGTGCAAGAATTGGTTCTAAAACCCAGAGGATGAATTGTGCAATGTAAGTTAAAGCTTTAAGTGTGCATATACCGTAACGATGATAAAGTTATATTCAGTGAACGTTAAAATTGTGCAATGTAGGTATGCACTAAGCCAGACACTTAAATTGTATGAATAAATGAATATATCTAACAGACTTAGACATCCAAAAAATTCCGGCAGTGTGGAAATAAGCGCATTTGTTTTCAGATTCCGACATAAACCCAAATAGTTAAATATCGTAATAAATCGAACAAATTCGTTGGCCCAGATTACTTGTATTAAACTTTGTCTCGACTTTAACACAGTGTTTTCAACGTTGTGATGATTATTACGAGGTATTTTCTTGGGTGATGTGGGCCCGGTAGCTCAGTCGGTATAGCGACTGACTATGGGCTGGACCTTCCGGGATCGAATCCCGGCGGGGACGAGATTTTCCGCCAGTCCAGACCGACCCTGGGGCCCACCCAGCCTCCTGTAAAATGGGTAGCTGTCTTTCCCGGGAGTAAAGTGCGGCCGAGGCGTGCTGCTGATTACTCACCCCTTCTAGTGCCGCTGTCATGGAAGAGTAGAGCTATACCTCTACCCATTCTCTGGGCCACACCGGGCCTGTAACGGGATCACTTTACCTTTTTGTTACCTTTATTTTCTTGGGTGACACCGTACGCTCTTTGTTTCTCAATACGGTGCTAATTATTCGACCAAACACAATATACGGATCTAGTAAAATATTATTTTATTATACACTACAACATGTTTCGACTGTCCAGTTCAGCCATCATCGGATACATGCCGGATACATATAATTACATACTTATATTTCTTTTTGGGTATCCAACATATACCTGATGATGGCTGATGTGGGCAGCCGAAACATATTGTAACGTATAATAACAGGTTATTGCACTAGACCTATCTGTTTCGTTTGGTCGGATAATTAGCACCTTACGCGGTGTTTTTTTCTTGGTATTAATCCACCAGTTACGCACCAAGAGATGCATCGTAAATTAGGGTTTAGAGATACAATAACGCCCGATCCTTTTCTTGCAGCAGCGAGTCACCGTGTGTACCGCAGAGATACTCGTAGTTAGGGCGAGGGTGTTTAACATGTATGCTACAGTGGTCTGAGTACCGTAAGAACGTTGGGAGCAGTCGGTTGTGATGTTCTTGCTAGCGGTCGTGGAAAATAACACTGTCCGGTCAAGTCCTCAAAATGTGAGGAAGATTTTTACAAAAATTGATAAATTCTGGCTTTCATTTTCAAGTTACAAATTTGTGGGTGGTAGATTATTTCCTATATTTCAGCTTTTCAGCATGCAACAATGGAAAGTGCACTTTCCTCTTTTCTATAATGTCGTAAATATTGTGTAATTGTAGATATGGATTCAGTGACGCCACGTATGGTAGATACAATAAAAATATCTGTGTTTTATAAGATGGAATATATTTATATCCCTTCAGTTCGATGGCGCCAGTTGTGAAATTAAGAACTTTTAAACCAATTTTTAAACATTTCTGGACTCACAGGTCTTTACAAAACACATGGGATAAGAGGGAAATGGGCAGATTAACAGCTCATACAAAAATGTGCGACTTTTGCGCTGATCGTGACAGTAAATAAGGGCGTTACATATGTTTACATTCTTTAAAATTTAATAAGTATAAACAGTTTTCCACTTAAGTGTTGTACAGGTTTGACGTTCAGGTGGCCATGCATCGTGATAAACTCTTATAATAAAACCAACTAGATTCACTAATTTCTCAAATTTATTTTTGGAATAAATCTATACATGTTTCTGACAGTTACTCTGTCCATTATCAGGAGTTTTTCACTGTACACACAGCAATTGTATATGTCATACAGGTTTGCTGACAGCTTGCGAACAGGATCAGGGCGTAACCATTGCTGTGTGTACAGTGAAAAACTCCTGATAATGGACAGAGTAACTGTCAGAAACATGTAGAGTTTTATTCCAAAGATAAATTTGAGAAATTAGTGCATCTAGTTGGTTTTATTATAAGGATTTATTGTACAGGTTTTCTGATTACGGCTTATTTGTTGAAGGTAGCGTTAGTATATCCCATACTGATAAAATAATGCCACGTCTTTTGCAGTGTTATATTATTTACTATTTTGAAGGAAAATAAGTGCTTCGTAATTATGTGCGCAGGACTTATTATGTTTGAGGAATTAGAATATACTTGCTTGTATTTGTATCTTGGCTGAAATTAAATGGTGCAAATCAGCTCATTTTTATGCTTATGACGTTAATATACTGGGAGGAAGCGTGCATACTATAAAGAGAAGCCCTGGAGCTTTAGTAGTTGCTAGTAAGGAGACTAGCCTAGAAGTAAAGGCTGAGAAATCTAAGTACATGATCATGTCTGGAGGTCAGAATGAAGGACAGAATCAGAATATAAAGACTGATAATAGTTCCTTTGAAAGGGTGGAAGAGTTCCAGTACTGGAAAAAACCCAAACGAATCAAAATTCCATTCAGAAAGATTCAGCCGATTGAAGTCAGGGAAGGCTTGCTATAATTCGGTGGAGAATCTTTTGTCTTCCATTTTTCTGCCCAAAAGTATAAAGATTAAGGTAGTACGTATACAGAATTTTAATTTTGCTTGTTGTCTTGTATGGGTGTGAAACATGGTCTCACATTGAGGGAGGAACGTAGGCTGAGGGTGTGTGAAAATAGGGCGCTGAAGAAAATATATGGGCCTAACAGGGCGAGGTAACAGGGGATACAGAAAACTTCATAGTGGGGAGTTTAATGATCTGTACTCCTCACCAAATATCACGAGGGTGATCAAATCGAACAGAATGAGATAGGCGGGGGAGGAGATTTGTGTACAAGTGTTAGGTGGGGAAACCTGAAGGAAAAACCACTTGGAAGACCCAGGCGTAGATGGGAGGATAATATTAATATTGATCTTCAGTAATTGGGGTGGAGGTCTGGAGTTGATTGATCTAGCTCAGAATAGGGACAGGTGGCGGGCACTTGTGAGTGCCGTAATGAACTTTCGGGATCCATAAAGTTGGGGAATTTCTTGAATAGCTGAGAACTAGTTAGCTTCTCAAGAAGGACTCTTCTCCATGGGATTAGTGAAAGTATTCACATATTAATATTTGTAAAAGTAATCTCGTTGCTGCAGCCGTTTGTCCTATTATTTCTCCGGATTTGTACCGGTTATTAGCAACATATGACAGAGTTGTGTAATTTGTTTATTGCACTGTTCGTTAACGCAATTTATTTCTTTGGTAATTAGCTCATATTCTCCCCAAGAACATATGTCACATATGACAAATACTGTCTGAATTTGGAGTAATTATCATATCCTGTGGTTGGCTGTAACAGGAACGGAGATGAGCATAGTACGTTTACTGCAGCAGGGTTCTGAAATATGAAGCACTGGGATTAGAATTCAAAGGCAGAATTTGGTACATTTGTTAAAGAAATTGGAAGTGGAAAACTCTGATATGTTTCGTATGTCAGTGCCACAAAATGTGCAGAAATCCAGTTGTTTTTATGAGAGTGTTACTGAATTTTTGGAGAGAAAATATCGTCCATCACCACTAAGAATGTTTCATTGTGCATATTTGAGAAACTTGCTTACAACATGTTTCGGCCGAAATGGGCCAACGTAGGTTAAGAAATATCATAATATACTGAGAAGAATTAACTGCACTGAAAGTTGTTTGAATTTGAATGATATCTCATTTTTACAACTAACCAACTTATACTGAGAGATAACGTAAGACCTATGTAAGTGTATGTCGTAGTTTGGATGGAAAATATTTAAAGAGACATTTTGCTGAACAAAATGTAGATTTTAACTTTGACTATCAACGTAAGCGCTGATTAGGTGAAGAATGTATTGGAGTAAGCTTGGTTTCTGTATAGTGTTTAACGGAGATTAGTTGAGGGTTCTTAACTTCTTAGGTGTTTGTAGATAAGATACGTGGTTCACAATAATCACCAACACATGCACACTTTTTCATTTGACACTATAAAACTTTAATTTGTTAAAATAGTTAAAATCTCCGACATGTTTCGGTTTACATTTAAACCATCTTCAGGGAGCTA
>Ga0131853_10020580_pt1 | contig 11980 bp, 6 predicted proteins | sample TergutLab28metaG_FD_92764 | JGI IMG/M metagenome (GOLD analysis project Ga0131853, IMG submission 92764) | Labiotermes labralis P1 segment gut microbial communities from Petit-Saut dam, French Guiana - Lab288 P1 (version 2) (version 2) | ecosystem: Host-associated > Arthropoda: Insects >...
CCAAACGTCCACTTCTTTTTTTCTGGGGGGTTTTATTTAATAAAAACAACAACAAAATACCAAAAAAAAAAATCAAGAAAAATTTTTAAATAAAAAATAAAAAAAAAAAAAGGGGAAAAAAAAAAAAAAAAAAAAAAAAAAAAAAAAAAAGAGAGAGAGAGAGAGAGAGAGAGAAGAAGAAGAAAGAAAGCGCACACACACCCGCATTACCGTTCTGCAGCAGTCAATGCTTGGGGCCTAAAATGGGGTGTTTTCTCCTTCCAGGGCCAATAACTCCCTACATCAAGTGCTAACGTGTCGAATATGGCGCTTTCGGCGGATGGTTCGTTTGCTGAGAACTGTGCTCTTCTGGGCTATTACGCAGCGAGTAGTGGTAATTCCTTACCGACGTTCAACTTAAAGGGTCTTGACCCCTGAAGATACGACCGATAGGTTGTCCCGAAACGTCGGTAAGGAATTACCACTACTCCCTGCGTGATAGCCCAGAAGGGCGCAGTTCTCATCTACTTCGCGGAGAAAGCCTGAAATCACGGATCGTATGTTATTTAACAACGCTGTATCACTTTCGGGGGTTATTTAGAGTCGAAAAATATGATAGGATGATAGCGTAACGGTCACATCCGACTTCAAGGTACCATTACTTCAGAATTCGCCTGGAGGGACTAAGAAAAACCATGCCGCATATAAGCCATAAATTGGTCAGCATAATGTTTGTTCCCGACATCGGACTAATGTTTGGAAGGCCCACCGGTTGCTCCCAATTGTCGCCGTTTGTACTGTCAAATGATATGGAAGGTAGATCGCGTTCGGTGAATTTACGGATTTGGGAGAGGGATACCGTAACCAATCTCAAGACACTATTCCGGCAGAAGCCCGGGCGGAACGAGAGACGAAGCCACGAAATATGTTAGGACAGCCGGTGTGCTGGGCGTGATTCGAATCGGGCACCTTCCGACTACAAACCAGAAGCGATACTGTGTAGGAATAATATTCACCAGTGATTCTCGAACTATATGTCACACTTGAAGGTTCCGACACGGTTATCTCTGAAGCTGTATCTCCATTGCCCATACGTCTTTATGGCGCGGTGCTGAACGAAGCACAGGGTGAACTCAACCTGTATTTTACAATTCAAAGAATAAACATAATGTAAGCTCTTAACCAAAAAGAGCGGACTTGTGAAGAATTCACTCATGCCAGCACAATGACGTATGGTGACTGGCAAAACAAGTGGCTGCATTTCACGCGCCAAAAAATTCGTCGGCACCTGCTCGGAAGAAGCAGTTCTCCTGTGAATCCAGGCTCAGAATGCAAACGAATAAAAAAAGTTCGGCAAGGAATACAATGGCTCCAAATGTTACAGTCTTTAAATAACACATGAAAAAGCCCTGGTTTTGGATAATATTGTTACAACGCAGAATCTGACTTTTACCAGTAACAAAAATATAACCACCATTACGGATCACAATAATCCCCAGATTCGAAAGTGGGAAGGGGTGCACAAGTTGTGGTCATTTTTCGAAAGGAAAGGATCAGAAGTAAATGAAGTACAAAAGAGTTGGTCTAAAGAAGAAGGTACTGTGTTCTGTGCGCAGAAGACACAAGGCTGTGGTAACATCGATAATTCAATTTACAGCAGTAGGCTTTGTAGCCGGCCAGTATGGCTACAAACCAAACAGCAACTAATGCCGAACACTTATCACTTACGTCGAACTGAATCAGCATCTGATCAGTATAAAATATAAAAAAGACGTTCCGCGACGAACTGGCCGCACTTCAGGACCGTCTTCTTTATGGTAGGTGGATAAAACCACATCCTACAAACCAGATGCGTGATATGGTTAATACTGCTGTGGAAGCAACATCGACCATGGGTATTAGGAACTTTAATTTACGATGGTTTCTAGTTAGCAAGACGGAAAGAATGGTTTGACCCAGTCCTTAATTCACATACACACCTTCCACCCCCCTCCCCAGCCTCTAACAGAAATGAGTACCTAGTATTTTCCTGGGGGGAGGGGGGGGGGGCGAAGGCGGCCGGTGTGTGGGTCTGAAAACCTTACCACCTTCATGTGCCGACTGTCTTGAAATATGGGAGACTCAGCCACCTGGAACCCTCATGGCCTGTTCAGGCCTGTACAGGGATTGCTTTACCTAGCCCCCACTCTCACCCCAAATTTTTACTTGCCCCTCTTCAACTCAGTAGCCTAAAGAAAACTATTCTTAGGCAGAAAAAATAATGGGGGGGGGGTCAACTGCCCCCTCCAAGCTACAAATATGCTACAAACAGTAGGTCGATCGACACCACCATTAAATTAAAAACTGGTGTACTGTAGCAATAAACAAGAATCAATTTTGAATCAATCTTTATTCGTAACTACTTAAATGTTTACAACTGCATCAAACTGCTGAAATTGCAGTCTTGCCACTGCACGCATGCTGCAAGGCACGGTGTCTCAAGCTTTCTCAAGGACTCCTTACCAAATATCTCCTTCTGTGGATCCGCTGTCAGACAGTGTTAACTCACGGACCCCTTAGGCATACAACTGCTTAACGTTTATTAAAGTTGAAACATTTACAAATAATAAACATACTTGAAGTGTAAAGTAACAAGTTAAACCTACAGGAACTCATGCAAGCCCATGGGGGAGAAGAGGTACAGCTCTACTCTTTCTTTAAGCACAACGCTATATGGGGGTGGGTGGTCAACGCCACGCCCTGGCCGCATTACCCCGGGAAAGAGACCCGGTACCTACCGTACAGGAGGCTGGGTGGGTCCCAGGACCGGTATGGACGGGTGCGGAAGATCTCGCCCCCACCGAGATTCGATCCCCGGACCGTGTAGCCCGTAGCGAGTCGCTATACCGATTACGTTATCCCGGTAAAAACCTTTTAATAGGTCAGTGCTAAAACGTATTACAAAAAAAAATTAACTTTCCTGGCAGCAGCGACAATACACCTGAGGAAAAACTGATATGGGGGGGGGGAACGCCTCAAAATTGTTACGCCAGGCGTACGTTTCTTGACGTGTTATCTCCGGCAGTCAGAAATGGTCTAACGAACACACTCGAAGATTAGCGAAGTCTCCAGGTGTAGATGTTAATTAAAACGAAGCATGGAAAATGCATACTGCAAAATATTCATATGAGATTACGTACACAAAATAATTATATTAACGTCTGGATAAGAAGCCTAGACATCAAGACAGGATACGACACTGGAAGCTCAACTAATGAAATGCCTCAGACCACTCGCGGGTGCCTCAAGAAGAGACGGTTTAAATGGAAATAACTGGAGAAAGCAACTCAAAAACACAGCCGGCATGGAGATATCACATGGAAAGACAGAAAAGTATTTTAATATTCGTACCACATTTGCAGCAAGGCCTGAAAATTCGTCTCCAGGTTCTTCAGTAAGGAACGCCATTATCTAATAGTTCAAGACGAAACTCTGCTGCAACTACGCCCCACACAAATGCACGTCCTCTGCTTTGTACCGCAAAGCAAGAATTCGTTACTGCAAGCGGTTTGAAGAATCGGTGGTTAATGGTCTTCCTGACGCAGCATGTGCGGTGTGTCCTGATGGAACGTGGTTTACATGAAGTGGGTAAGTAGACAGTCGCAACACTACATATTGGTCTCAAGGAAGTCCTCACGCTGTTCTTCATGTGCTTTTACGTGACCTGACAGTCGGAGGGCACTGCGTTATTAGTACTACGGAGTATAAGAGAGCCAACATTTTTGACGAAACAAATTCCGAACATCAATCACGATTAATTCTGAGATCCCATATAGTGAAAAAGACCAACAAGATGCACCTCTATCTCATTAATTTATTCCAATTAAATTTTCCTCTACATGTTTCGAACTAACAAGTTCAGCCTCGGGAGGCTATTTCTGTACATGCAGCCTACCGTATTTCTCACGCATTTATGGGGTGTCTTGCCCCTAACACGATACGGAGTTCCAATCACGATGCACGATTCAGAGAATGAAAAGTCTGAGATCCCATTTTAATAGCGTTCGCACAGTTGCGAAAACTGCCTAGTATCTTCGCCACGTCCGTCCGTCTGTCAGCACGTATTAGGGCGGCTCCCAGTCGATGGATTTCTGTGAAATTTGGTTAAAATCAGGCATACACATCGCGCACTTTACTTGAAGTCCGAGATATGTTTTCTTGTTGCCGGCGACATTTAATTGCCATAAAAGGGCTCTCTTTGAGCGGAGTGGCACCAAGGTGTTACGACATCCGAGGATGTATAAACATTGCGCGAAAGCGCAACCATGCTGTTAACCGTGCTTGCCTGTCTTGTCGATAAACTGACGACAAAACAGCATATAGGCATTGATGTAGGTCAATGCTACGCCCACACAGATAATGACTAGAATGGGTAAGTGGGAATTTCGGTGGAACTAGTGGTAAGTCAGGGGCTATGGCCTGCCCGTTCACCCGAATTTCAAATCCCTGTAATTTTCATTCATAGGGAAAAATAAAACATAAAACCTCTGCGAATAATACTCATTCAATATGAGAAACGAAAGAAAATATTCCGCAGGAAAGTTGCGTTACTTCAAGACACCTTACACATTTATAAAAACATTTCGCCAAACGTGTCGCCTGCACATACAGCCAATGACGCCACTCTGACACTATGCTTTGCACTAACGGTCATACTGCAGGAGGGAAACTGCCTGCGAATAATTGGCTTTCCCTGCTTCTCTGTGCAGAGAACCTGCCCTTAACATCGTACACATTTTTGTCGTTATGCAGAAGTCGCAGCGGCTTGTAGTTACGAACAGTACCACAAGGAGGCAATGACAGACGGCAACAAGAGGTACTTACATGCTTCAGTTGTCACTGCTGTCTCGACCTTCGCCGATACAGTTATCTCTAGGTCGCAGCACTGCTTATTCAATCAAGCTGTCTTCCAAGAACATATATTCACGGGGTGCATATTCTGTAAAATTCTAAGAGGGGATAAATGGATTATCTGTGGAAACCGTAGCTGCATACAGAAATCATCAAATACTCTCGGCGAAATTTGTGACTTTATATTTGGATTTCAAGTTAATCAAACCCCGTGAAAACATGCACTATGTGTTATTTAATAAAGCTAATTCGAATTTAACCGAATGTTTCAAAGTCGTCAAAATGGCTAACTTAACCCTAAAAAAGGACAATGGGGTTAAAACAGGCTATTGTCCTGCAGTTCCAGCAGATATAACCGAGCTGAATTTCCCTGGAATCCCTAAAATGCACCAGATGTACTACAGAGGGGCAATAATTCCAGACTATGTAATGAACCGGGATTAGAACCTGCAATACGCCACGCTGTTTATTTGCAAATGACTGACACACCCTGCATGTCCCAGAGTGCCAATCAAACACAGGGTTCGGAAAGGAACTATCAGCAGTGACTGCGCTGTAGCCACGTGCGGCATTTGCAACAAATGAAATATCTGGACGAAGGAAATAATATCCAAAGGAAACGGCTCATAGCAACATCAGTCGCAGCGTAACTAAAACAAGAATTATCCTGTAATTTGGAGGAAGAGAAGGGCGATATAATCCGAATTTGAGGATCCACTTTCGTGAAATCGAATCATGGCAACATAACGAAGAGGCCGGGGTTAAGGTAATGCATGTACTAAAATTTAAGTCACACTGTATAACAACACTGCATAATTTGGTTGTTATTTGCCCACTATGCCCATACAAGAGAATAACTAAAACCGTTGAGTAGACATTCACTTGCCAGAAAACAGTTATTTTTAACTTGACAGCCATAAACTGTTAACCACTGTATATTTTTTATCTTACACATCCCATTCTGTTTTGTACAAGTCATAAAATATTTATGTCATCGACACAACTAACTGTATTACATTATATCATAAACTGTGGCTACGTGTTTCTACCAATTATACGGTCATCTCACGCCACTGGTGCACATAAAACCAATAATACAACTGCAAATTCCATTTTGTGTTTCGTCACACGCCCACACAGTAAACAGACGCCGCTATTCACAACCACAGTAACCAATTACGTGGGCAAATTTCACATAAAATGCCTTTGTGCTTAACTTTAAAATAATTTTCAAACAACCATTAGATGCAATCTGTACGTATAATGCAACAAACTGCGATCTCATTCTGACCCAAAATGAAATTTGCAATTATAAGTTTGGATTTACGAGCACGAGTGGCCTCAGGATGACCGTATAATTGGTAAAAACATGTAACTACATTTTAATATAATATAATATCAGTTAGTAGTGTCGATGACAAATATCTTACAACCACTATAGTTACGCAAGCGAAAACTGGTAGCTAATTATAATTGGTGTACCTACAATAAGTGGCCCACAACTAAAGAAATTAAACCATCGCAGATGCGCACTTCGGAAGATTTGTAAATTTATATTAATATTGCACATATATAGTAAGAATAAACACTTGATCGTGTGGTTAAGTACGCACCATGCTATTAACAGGAGTGGAGGTACAGGGCCACTCATTCTTAACCTAGGCATTAGGTACAGAGGAGTGGCCAGCTTTAGACCGCTTCATCCGGTGAAGGAGTTGCCGGTGACCATTAAAAAGGAAGCAAGGTGATCCCCACAACCAGTATCAATGTTAGAGACGAGAAAAATATCTTGCTCCTTCGGTCATTCAGCCCATACAGAGTCCAGTCGCTATACAAACTAAGCTATTATGGCTCTATACGAAAAACTTGACTAATAAATAGTTGCAGGGGAGCAGCTACAAACATGTCCTTAATACACTACGTTAAAAGCAACTTTAGTGTCGGTACAGTGCCAGAATAGTGTAATGTTTCTACTTGAGGCCTTGCTATCCAAAGCATGCAACTATCTTGATGTCAAACAACCACGACACAAAAGTGTTTCTCGTTGACAAAAAAAGACTATTCTAACAAAGCTGGGCAGTTTTCAAAGATCTACTGCTGTACAGACTACCTGTGATGTCGACTATTGCGAATCTCCCCTTCTGGGAGCTTCAGATCTCGGAATGAATACATTCGGTTAAACAACGTCTAAGCTCTTCATGATCTTGCACAGACATATTTTATCTTCTGGGTTACGATACCGTGCATTCTGGCAGGTGTGTACCAAAGACTCGGAGCAATCCGCTCCCTCTTAAAGGTAGAAATAAAGCAATGAAGATGGTGTCATGTTCCTACCAGACCATTCGTGTCGTAAGCCGTAACATGCTCGATCCTTCACAATGAAAACGAAAAACACATAACAGCAACAGCGTTTTCAGCACGAAACAATTTCGAGTCACACAGATTTTTTCGCTTTAGTGCACTCTGGATGATCGAAATGAAGATAATTGACACCTTTATTTCAGTACTTTACTTGTTAGTTGCATTATCATTGCTTGCCCTATTTTTGGCACGCGTGTCTAGCATTTTAGACAGACCAAACATGTAGACCATTACATGGAATTTGGTGATGACTGCGACATGAACAATTTACAATGACCTGGTGAAAATCACTTCAATGGACGAGTAAAAACAAAGATTTCACAGATGCCTCCAAGGTAAAATCGTCATGGCTGGCCTGAAGCTGGTTTATCGCCACTTGTTAACTGTTACGGTACATTGCCAAATACGGTTACATTCAGGTTAAGTGGCATTACGTAACCGCAGTTGTTTTGATCGCCCAAAGCAAATATATGACGTACCGTTCCCAGGAAACAAGGCATGACCGAAATACAATGCCGCCTGACCATACAACAAAACACTCGTAATGCATGTTGCGTCACTGTTTTGCGCGGCATAGTGCCAAAGCTCGTGACGTCACTACGATGTTCCTTGGTTCGATTCCCACCTATCCTATGCCCGCTTCCACACGTCATCTCTTACCACACTGGAAATACATTAACAAAGGTTCCATTCTACAGCCGTCGAATGTGTAGTAATTCCTGGTCTACTCAACTGTTTGAAGCACAAATTAGAACTTACTTTAAAACTAAACGTTCTTTCCTCACTGAATATACATGCGTCATCATTACAAACACAAACCGATCAATGTTGCTTAGGGAAATAACTACCCCATAAGATGGACAAAGTTCAGCAATTGATTTCAAATACATGTCACTGCTTGTTCTGACATCCAACTGAGCTAACAAATTCTCTCCCCGAGCGACATGCGGAGTTCTTTAACGTTTTCCATGTGGCATATAAGATTACCACAGTCCATTACAGGGGTGATTATCACCAAACTACCAATCGCTCGGCTGCTCAGGAAACTCCCCACGTCTGCTGTACCAGCAGCTTCACTATCGTTTTCACAAAAGATCGCAATGAGTTCGTATTCCAAGCCAGCTGAATCCAGTCCACACTCTTAGGCCCTACTTCTTAACACCCCTTTTAACAACCCCTCAGGTAAGCCGTATTCCAAACGGCCGATTAAGAACTCACATGTTTAGATTAAAGCGATCGCATTTAAAAATACAATCACTTTAATAAGACGTTTTATTTGTTACAAGTTTCTATTCTGTTAGCAGACTGTGCAACATCGTCTATGTGACGCTACGTGCCAAGCGCGAACTTTTCACATAAGAACTACAAAATGTTACGTAATTCTACTGAAAGTCGCTCATCTTCCATTGTTGTACTGTCGTTGTAGGTCACAGAGGGCCGTAAACCCCTTCTCATGTAACATTTTGGCCACCTAAGTGTAATTTAATGATAACCGTCACGACGAATTCCTTCTACTCTCTCAGTTGCAGAACACTTCCGGCAATAACAGGATCTCCTTTACAAGTCCATGTCAGAAATCACAACAAGATCGTAAATCTGGCGAAATCAGTGGCTATAATCATTGGTTTTCACGGCCATTAAGGTTCAGTGGTGAATACTAAGTCGAGTACCTTAATATAATTCCGGCTAAAGCTTAATTTTTGCGAAAAACGCGACGATATTTAATGCCATGCGAGTACACGGCACGCGTCCCTCAACGCTGCCTTCACCATGGAGAATACGAGTCGGTTGAAATTTTACCACGAAACACTTTCGCCACAATATTCATTAAGAAAATAAGTGCTGCAGTCCACAGACGCAAACGCTGATGCCGTGCTGCCATTTCGCGTTGAAATTTAACTGTCTTACGCGCCAAATTAAGCCACGCGCCAGCTGAAAATTTGTCAAGCGGCATATTCGTGTTTGTCAAGTTACATAGGCAGAGTCCGTACACAAAAATTTCAGGACCCCGTCTCTGTGCCTCGTAAATAAAACTTGGGAAAAACTCTACGTATGTACCGTGCATCTTGAATATAGTTTTTATTTCAACAATGCACAATACATATATATTTTTATTTTAACAATATTTATATTATTAACACTCCTACATGTTTAGATACATTTGTATCATCCTCAGGGAGTTCCAAAGTTGAACTTCGCTTAAGTTCCGTAGTTTCTATATTATTTTTGATTAAACTTATATCTAGTTGCTACTGTTTTGGTCATCTTGCTTTGTGTGTTGTTTTCGTTGATTCCGATGTGGACGTATTTCGGCGTTAGCTGCTTAGTTTTGTATATTTTGTTTTACCAGATGGCAGCGTTTGTTTTTAGTAACTTTGGCTTAGTGTTTATGCAGATGTCATGCAATAATATGCATAATACATAAACTACGTAATTTTAACGAAGGGCAACTCTGGAACTCCCTGAGGACGATACAAATGTATCGAAACATGTAGGAGTGTTTATAATAAAAATATTGTTAAAATAATATACATTGTGCATTGTTGGTTGAAATAAAAACTATTTCAAGGGTGTCCAACCAAAACTGAAATCAGATAAACGTTAGAATTTACATGGTCACAGGGGCCAAATATCCATTGCATACCAGCACGTAATGATATGTGGAAGGAGGCCTAGTGGACTGGCAACTGCGTTGTAAGGATTGTGTGTACCTAAAGGTATTGCGCTAATCCAAAGCCCACGCGATGGAGTAATGGAGTAAGCTGCATATTAGACTGCACAACTGTAACTGTTTAGAGGCTAACCTGTCCTGAATGCACAAACCGGTACTTACTCAATGGTGCAGAGTCCTCCTTGAGAAGCTAAATGGTTTGCAGCTAGTCAAGAAATTCCCCGCATTTCACGGAACCCGAAGGTTCATTACCGCACTCACAAGCGTCCGCACAAACCGGTACGTCTGACAAACCAGGAGAAAATTTTTAACTCAGTATAACCAAAATTTATAGGCATACCATAACAAAGATTATAATTAGAAATTCTCTATTTAACACCTGTCAGAAATGCAACACCCTACAGGATCAACTGACAATACTGTGAAAGTTCTACATGCCGCAAGTAAAGGATCACATCTTAATAACACGGAAAAGTTCTACATCTGTAATATTAGAGTTGCGACTTACCGAATTCCAGTCCGGAAATACAGTTTAAAGATCCAAACCCCAGCCCATTTTCCCTAACTGTGCTCTGAAATGCATAACTGTTGCAGCAACATGCGCAGAACAAACTTTTCTCCCACAACTATTGCTACGCTTTTTCACTCTTTCAGAAGGACAAAGAGAATACCAGGACTTGAAAACACCAGTTTTAAGGCCTAACATAACAATTCATAGTTTGTGTACTTCAATAACAAAACGCTTATAAAGCGTGCGTTTTGCAATGAAAGCTGCCCGTCTGCAGTAACATTCAAAGACGGACCTTGAGGGGATGCTGATAAGTCCTTCGCCAAGCCAGGAAGGAAACAAGCTACAGCGACCAAACTCGGGATTTATTCAACATGCTCCCCACGAAGCTCAATACACTTCTTAGCCCGTTGCTCTAACTTTTGCAAGACACTAAAAAAAAAAAAAAATCTGAAGGTTGTCCGTCCAACCAGGTCTCCGCGGCACCAATGACCTCCGCGTAAGGCGAAAAAATGGCGAACTTTCAATGGTTTTTTTCAGTCCAGGGAACAGGTGGTAGTCCGACGTGGCCAGATCCGGAGAATAGGGTAGATGATCAAGGCACTGGAAGCCCAGGTAGGCCAGTTTCTTCTGGGTTGCAAGTGCTCAGTGAGCCAGGGCATTGTCATGCAAGAACAAGACCCCCTTGGTGACTTTCCCGCGGCGTTTTTCCTTCAAAATGTCCTTCAATTGCACCAGCAGAGATGCGTAATACTCCGCATTGATAGTTTGGTGTTTTGGAAGATAATCAATGAGAAGGATGTCGTCTTGATCTAAAAAAAAATCGAGGCGAGAACGTTTCCAGCGGATTTTTGCACTCGGAATATTTTGGGCGGGGTGAGCCGCTATGCCGCCACTCCATTGATTGTTGCTTTGTCTCCGGTTTCGTCCATGGTCACCAATCGCGACAGGAAATCATTTGGATCGCGCCCAAAAATTTCCAAATTTGCTCAGACGAATGGCACCGTTGACGTCTTTGATCCACGTTCAGGCATTTCGGGACCCACTTCGCGGAGAGCTTCCGTATGTCCAAATCTTCACGAATGATGGACCCAACCCGCTCACGTGAGATGCCCACTTGCTCAGCTATTGATTTAGCCGAAATCCGGCGTTCTTCCAAGATCAGCTCGTGAATTTGATCAATAATCACTGTTTCGAGTCGTCCAGGACAAGGGGCAACACAGGTGGGAAAATCACCACATTTAAATTGGGCCACCCTGTTTTTGACGGTAGCATACGATGGTGCACGTTCCCCTAATATTTCTGTCAGAATGGCGTAAATTTCCATTCGGCGCCTTGCCTTGCAGGAAAAAAAAAATTGACAGCTCGCGTCTCCGTGTTGTTGAAATCGCGCGCGTGGTTTCACTCTCGCCACACGGAAAAAGATTATGAACTTGGTTCGAAAGCTGAAATTGAGCTGCACCTGTCCCAACAGTACTTCACTCCCCACACCCCACCCCTGAAACAAGGCAAGAGTGAAACCACCGTCAGTCCAGAACTCCCCAGCACACGCATCATACGCTCAACAATTC
>Ga0131853_10020581_pt1 | contig 11979 bp, 6 predicted proteins | sample TergutLab28metaG_FD_92764 | JGI IMG/M metagenome (GOLD analysis project Ga0131853, IMG submission 92764) | Labiotermes labralis P1 segment gut microbial communities from Petit-Saut dam, French Guiana - Lab288 P1 (version 2) (version 2) | ecosystem: Host-associated > Arthropoda: Insects >...
GAGTATATACCGTGTTTAAAATATTCAGTACCTATATTTGTTGAATAAATATATAAGATGCAACTTTAGAGGTTAGCGGTGCGGTACGACCACTATAATTGACATTAGGCGTCAAAAGGTTAATCGGCTACAGTGAGGTTCACCACGACTTCCCTCACTTGCAACGGAAATGCATGTGTGTAGTTAACAAAAAAGGTAGGCCCAATTATACCAGTCACAGAAGCCTTCAGCCAAAACACCCCCCCCCCCCGAATCGCTGTGGCTTTCAGTCAAGAAAATCGTATATTTTTTGGGCGCAATCCTCAGACATCCATCAAACACTTTCTTCCCACAATGAATAACGTCCAATAGACACATCAATATAGGATGATATTCTGTTGAGCTGTTTCATATGTAAGCATTAGCATCATGCCATTACGCGTTCCCACTAAACAAAGATTAAGGAAACGCAGGAAGTGTAAGTCGAATAGTTTAAATTAGACACTGTCAATTGCACGACAAAAAAAATCATGAATTAATAACAGCCAAGAAATCTAAATACTTGCCGAAGATCAACTGACCGAGCATAAGTAAATCCAGGGGACCAGAACATGGTTACAAATAACAATAATGGCTACTCGAAAGTACGATTTTGTTATGCCATTGTGTACATGGATGATACCGTCGAACTAAAATATTGTAAAATCTTTTCTTCTAAACGTATGTTCTTGGAAACGCGCAGACGACAAACCTAGTCTCTGTAATACAGTTCGTCCCGATATTCCAAAAGTGCAGCAGAATGAAACGGGGCAAGGGCGACACGTGTGAAAGCTGAGCGAACAAGACAGGCGAATTCGACTTGTAGAAAGGCGACCGTGAAAGGCAGCCGGAGTCTATTTACACTCGTGGACATACGTCCTGAACCACAAGCTTATCTACAAACTATTAATATTGGTCCAGTTTTGAGGGGAGATGATACATCGTGACAAACTTTGGCAGTTGCGAGTACGCCTCAATTAAGCCATTTCGAATTACTAATTCTTGGATTACGTACAGACGGTCTTCCAAGTGTAAAGGTGAAACAGTCAACATTATAGCAAATAAAATGAAAAGTATACGGCCTATTAGAATAAATCGTACCGTATAAAATTAAGTGCAGAAAGCAAGTACAGAAAAAGACACGAAAAACATCAGGGCACCCGGGGTCTGAACCCGAAACCTCCCGTACTTAAAGCAGGCGTGTTTACCACTCAACCACGAGGTTCGGGTACATATAAAGTGCAGCCAAGCGTTCTGGAGAACAGAAGCCATATGCACTGAAGAGATCTTCCTCAAACCCAACAGAAAAGTGGCAGACGCTCCTTGCTGCGATTACAATAGCGCTAATGTACGCTATGATCCGGAAGGCCGTGTGTACGGTTGTCCATTGTGCAGACAGACAGGGCCATTTGTAAAACAGGACTTCGAAAGTAACGATGCAGATACTTTGTGTCAGTCAGACCTAACCCACTAAAAACGGTTAAGTAGGCTTAGCTGTATCGGTGTAAATCAAGGCTAACTGGACGGAGAACAAGCCTTGCGCAATGGCACCAATTATGTGTGTTCTGGTAATCCAGTTTTATTGATCTAGATTTTCGTGAAAAAGCACGTTATACGAAAATGCATGGAACGATGTAAATATTTAAAGTATCAACGTCACTACCTTTCACTTGATAATTCTCTTCGGTTAGGTGAATATTTAGAGCGATGACGTGTACCCAGACTTCCATACAAAAAGGCAGCCCACACTGCCCAGGATCACCAAGAAAGGGAATTAAGGGCAGACAATATTGATTTCAAACCATATATACTGAGACAAGGTGAAGCTGTGTTGGCCTGCAGGACCAGAACGGAAACAGCGCCAGGTAACTATATGATACGGAAGGGAAGACAAAACTGGTCCCCATATCACACGAAATAACCGACAGCAGCAGCGAAATACGTACAAGAACTGGATCAATGTTATGATGATTTATGTGCCTATGTTGCGTATTTAATCCTTTCCGCTATCTTACGAAATTCAATACGCCGGGGGGGGGGGAGACCACTAAATCTTCGCGAAAAAACAAATTTTGGAGTCATTGACCTGTTAGATTACTCATTTGACTAAATACTAATAAATGTTCCAAGCAAAAAGGTCATATAATCATACGGATGAGACATTTCACATTACGTACCCTAGTTTCACACGATGAGCTAGTTTGTGAAATCTGCCAACATCCTATTTCATCTTACGTATTTATATCGTTCTTTTTTTTTTAAAGAAACATCTAAGGAAAATTACGGATAATGTTTCACGACTTCTTCTCAAACTAACATCACATTTTACAATTTTCTAACGCACCCAGCAATGAAATACAAGAAAAACACAACTGAGTTTAATTTTGAAATGAAGCTACCGAGATAGGCGAAGGCATAACCTGGTTCCCGTCGCGACATGAACGTTTGGCGATGTACCTTGAATTTTACGAGAGAGCACCGGCAAAGTTCACGTGTATCAGAGGCAACAACACTACCGCGTTCCTTAATGTTGGTATAGTATACGCAGTGTACAGGCCGTGCTGTGGATATGACACCGATCTCTACGTACCATCGCACAGATACGGTCTGAATCCACCGAAGAAGAGAATCCCGGAATACCGTGCTCGACTGCTTCCCTACCACATCCGAGTTGGACTGACTTTTAAACAACTTATCTATATGAATATGAAGAGAAAGGTAAAGGCAAAATGAGGAGGAGCCGTCTCTGGGCATGTCACGAAAGCGTATGGGGGGAGCAGAAGTTTAACTCCACTTATTCTTAACATCGATGTTAGATGGGGCGAGTGGTCATTACCCGCCCCGGTCACTTTATTACCGGTACCCAGTGCCGAGAAGATGGGTGCGCCCCAGAGCCAGTTTGGACACTTACGAGAACAGAAAGGTCTCTTGCCGCTGCCAGGAATCGAAGCACAATTCCCAGGATGTCCAGCCCGTGGCCTAGTCACTACACCGACTAGTTATCCCGGCCGTAACATAAGTCCGTGGGAGTGGGGATATTACGGTAAGTTTAAGCAGAAAAATTTAATGTCTTCGAAAACAAATCCAAAGCTGTTGATTACATGTAACTAATTTAGGGCAGTGGTCATGCAATCCACACGATGAACAAGTTTTTTCAAATATTAAATTCATATATAATTCAATCAACACAACAATAATATTAAAATATCATCTATATTTATAGCGACATGTTTCGACTCGAAGGAGTCATCATCAGGCTATACTTAAAACTACATATGTGTACAAGGTAACTGTGCACATTTTGGGATCCCTGTAAGCCTTTTTGGGATCCCAAAATGTGCACAGTTACCTTGTACACATACGTAGTTCTAAATATAGCCTGATGATGACTCCTTCGAGTCGAAACATCGACATGTTTCGACTCGGAGTCATCATAAACATAGTTGATATTTTAATATTATTGTTGTGTTGACTGAATTACATATCAATTAAATATCTAAGAATAAAACACAACGGGATGACTACATTCAAAAAGTTTTCTCAAATTTAATCAACCCTAAACCAGCTGCTGTTCGGTCCCCTGTCACACTTCGGTTAGAGAAAATCAGTACAATGCACATACGCCATGTATTTATCAATATACTCTTGAATGCAGCAGTATACAATAAAGTGACTGACAACGGAATGGTCCACTAGGGATCGATTCTCGGCAGAGGGATAAAAGTTCATTTTCACAACCGCACCCGAACCTGTTCTGGGGTTGTCCAATCCTCCCACCCAGTGGGTAGACTGAGTTTGAAATGTGATGGCACACGCGCAGAAACCAGATTTCGTCTCTCGGCGAAACGGACGAGTCCATTTAAACAGGCGGGGGCGTCATTTCAGTCAACTACTGGCACCCGAGGAGTGCGCATCAGCGGCAGTATACGCCATGTTACGATGTAGTGTGAAGAGTACTGGCTACCCACTCCATTCGCCAGTTTCCCCTTCACTTCCCCTCTCGTGCGTCACCGTGTTAAATCACACCAATTGGACTCTACGATGTGTTATTTTCCCGGCGAAAAGGCGAGCGGCTCCTGAAGCTAACGATGTGCTTTCAAATTTGAGGCGTAGAGCTTTACCTGCAGTTAAGCATGTCTTCACAGTGCGTGCATGGGTGTAAATCCAGCTTGTCACAGGTCACGTATTTTTTACAGCATATCTGTCTAATTAGCATTGTTTACTCAACCTTACTTGTGGGCTTATGAAGATAATTGTTTCTGCGTACACCGTTTATTTACCAACTAAATGCACATTCTTAAATTAGTACAAAATATTCAATGAGCTTCCCCAACATGTTTCGGTGCACCTGTGCCTTCTTCAGGGACAACACAGTGCCAGTTCTTTTAAGAACATATTTCCAATTGTCATTACGTTCTCAAAACATGTTGGAGAGGCTCATTTAACGTTTTGGACTACTTTAAAAACGTGCATTTAGTTGGTAAATAAATGGTGTATGCTGATAAGAGGGGGGCACGCGGTGGCGCAGTTGTTTGAGGCACTGCGCTACAAGCCGGAAGGTCGCGGGTTCGATTCCCGATAGTGTCATTGGAATTTTTCATTGACAATCCTTCCGGCCGCACTATGACCCTGGGGTCGACTCAGCCTCTAACAGAAATGAGTACCAGGAATATTTCCTGGGGGGTAAAAGCGGCCGGTGCGTAGGGCTGACAACATTATCACCTTCAGATGCCGAATGTTTTGAAATCTAGGAGTCTCATCCTCCTGGAACCCTCGGGGCCTGTCCAGGCCTGTAATGAGATTCCTTTACTTTTACCTTTACGCTAAGAGAAATGAACGGAATGGACAACTTTAAAATGACTGTTCCTCTTCAATTTAACTATACTTTCCAATATTTTCATGTTACATTAACCCACTCTGATAATGAAATAATTTTTCATTAACATAAACGGTGTTGAGCGTAGATCTTTCCGAACCTTGTTACATGTATACCCTGCATTCCTGAGCATGACCTCACGTCAGCGTGCATGCGTGTGTGTGTGTCCGCTAGTAACTGCTGGAGGAATGTACCCCACGTGTAACGAAAATCAAGAGCTTAAAATTTCCTAGGTCAAAAAGTAAGTAATGTAACAATACCGCTAGTGTCATAATCCCAATTATTCAAAATTACCTTTAATTTTCCCGCACGTGACTTTCCTCTACCTTCCATTAATTACAATTACTTATGCCCGACATATATTACACAAAGACAAATACGTCACTGTCACGTGCAAGCGCAGCGTAATGTTAATTCTTTTTCCGACAGATGTATGATCCATGGACAAACAAAGGATGAAACGTTGTTTATATGAAACATCCCCCTTGGTGTAGCAATACAATATCTATAAATACAATCACACCCAACTCACCTGCAAATAGTTTTATTTATATGGCAACTAGTTTCGACCATGAACTCGGGCTAATCACAAGGCCATAACAGAAGAACTTGAAACAGACACTAACTAAAAGAATGAGTTGGAGACCTGCAGCCTTTACATAAAAAAACACATTAAAAACGTACGCAAAATGTACAAGTAAAAACAGTTTAAAAAAGGGGCATAGGGATTATTTTTAAAAAAAATTGTAACCATGTTTATTTAAAACTGTTTTTAAAAAACTGATTTCAAAATTTCTATGGGACGATGGCGATGTATTATTTCGCCATCTGTGATATTTCGTACTCGAATGGTGAGCGCCACCGGTAATTTATATAAAGTCCCGATGTGTTGTAATATGTAGGATGCAATTATCATTTATGGTAGAGTTACGTACTGAAGACAAAATCCTTGTAGATTGTGATACATTTTAACGACGTCCCAGAGTATCAGATCGGATTGACTGTAGTGTGGAACGTAAATGATGTCTGAGTCTGTGGAAATGAAGCGTGTTCTGTTACTAGTTATTTACAGATGACCAGAGTTTAGGGTCGAAACTAACTGCCATATAAATAAAACTATTTACAAGTGAGTTGGGTGTGATTGAGGATATTTATAGATACTGAAGGAAGAAATGCTTGCCATACACGCCCTTCTAAAGTGGGCATGCGGTCGTCGTGGTAACGACAAAAGTCCTCCTCCCCCCTTTACACATCATGTATTCGCTTGAACACTCATTTAAACTGTGCAGTTATAGCTGTTGCTTCTCCGTCTTTCAATGTGACTGCAGACACACAATTTTCTGGCATCTTTAATACGATGTGCAGAATCCAGATCTTCAACCACAAATCGCATTCGTCTCGGCATGGACTCAATTACAGACCGAAAATAACGGCGAGAAGAAAGCTAACCTGACCAAATGTGCACAACGAGCGGACATAATTTGTCATCAGCATCGTTAAAACCGACAGTCACGTTTTAAAGACAGACATAATACAAGGAAGCAAAATGGGCTTGAGACAATACACTGAGGGTCGAATGGAATAGTGAAGGGTTCTTTGGTGATGTATTTAACTACTGCAGTTGAGTAGCAATGTGGGCCGGATAGCTCAGTCGGTATAGCGACTGACTACGGGCCCGACGGTCCGGTATCGAATCCCGGTGGGGACGAGATTTTCCGCCCGTCCAGACCGACCCTGGTGCCCACCCAGACTCCTGCAAAATGGGTACCCGGTCTTTCCCGGGGGTAAAGTGCGGCCGGGGCGTGCTGCTGACCACTCACCCCATTCTAGTGCCGCGGTCATGGAAGAGTAGAGCTATACCTCTACCCACCCTCTGTGCCACACCTGGCCTGTAACGGCAAAATTATACCTTTACCTTTTAGTTGAGTAGCAATGAAGACATTATATTGGTGTTATTATGAAACGCGGCCTGGTACGATCGTGGGGCAGTTAAAGTATGGTTAATATATTTGGGATTTAATTAATATCAGTGCATCGAGTGTTTTAAATCTTGCTCCAAATTAGTTAGGTTTTCCTGCAGTACGATGGTCCGAAAACGTCAGGATACAGTTGTAAATCGACCAGGAGAACTTTGAGAGAGCCAACCGAACCCGGTACACACAGTATGCCATACGGCACAACGAACTGAGTCGATTTGAATGAAATATAGATATGATATGAAGCAACATTCTGCACTGACAAAGCGTAGCGGTAGCAGTAGGACCTACTTTCCTTCACACTGCCAAAACTCGACGGCCGTTACGCTGAAAGAAAATGAAAGCAACAGCAGTAAATATCATATTTCTACACCGTACAGAAAGTCTCGCTACTGCAGCGAAAGAGACAAACATACTTTCAAGTCAAACGGCTGTTGCACAACAAAAACTCGCCACATACACATAAACAATTATAATAGACTGCAATATCATCGAAAATTAAACAAAGCGGATTTAACTACGGCGTAATGCGAACCGAACTTCTGACAGCACGATTAGTAATCCTGACTTTTATCAGCTTGCGCACTCCAACGCAATCCGCCACGGACACTTCGTCTGAACCAACTATTCACAGCCGCACCTCAGACTACGCGCAACAGACCTACAGGTTCGTTAAATCAGCTGTCAATCAATTATGCAACCAAAATAAACCGTGGTGGGCTTAATAATGATCAAGACGGGCTGTTTAAATGGACGAAGCTATTGATGGTATACCAAATCCTTGAAGACGATGCCCAAGGTAATTACATGTGGCTTAAACAAAGAAAAAGGGTTTTGTTGAAAAGAGAGAAAGTTAAACAACAAAGAAGATCGATTTGCATAAGAACTTACCTGCAAGACAAAAATAAGGGTGTTGAAGCAAAAAAAAAAACGCTAAGGATTTCTATGGTGACTTTGATGAATTTAAGAAAGGATATGATTTTAACTAAGTTGTAAAATGAGAATGATAACACGCTTCCTAGTTCCAAAAATTCTTTGTATGGGCTGAGGATAAAACTTCCGTCAACCCACACTCATAGAATACATGGCACAGACTAGGGATCAGAATCGATGAGCGACTACTAGTTTCTCAAGAACTTACAAGCAAAAACACCATGCGGTGATTATTACAAAAGTTTTATTTATTCACCAACTGGTGCAGCCTACTGCCGAACAGTGCAACATACATACACCAATAAGGAACTAATATATGCAGCCACGCCATCACCGTATTAACCACACACCGATGTATTTTAATGGACTATTTTAACAACTGTTAACTGTAGTAAGCACGAATTAATGCGCTCCCTGATGATGGTGTAACTGCACCGAAACATGTCGGAGCTGTTTCAATGTAAATTTTAATATTGTTTGTTAAGGTAACTCACTAGTGCATCCGTTGCTGAATAAATAAAACGTTGATAATATCAAGATGCACGGTAAGAATGTGAAAAAAAAAACACCATGCGGTGAGTTCGCTTCATTGTGGTCGACAACATACAGTACTGTAAATTACAAAGAGCGCAACCATTAGCACCTGAACCTGGCTGTCTTGGGATTGGCACTTCTTCTGACATGTTGAATATATAGATGGCCCAGCTCTAATCAAAATCAGAAGTACTAATCCAACCAGGAGGTAAAACATTACTTTCAGAGATCCACTTACACACTCTACCCGGAATAAGGAAGAACTGCTACTGCATTGGAAAGAATCTATTGCCTAAAACCGACTGTAGTAATTGTCTCGGTAACACTGTACAAACACGATTCCTTCCTTAACGTTAACTTCACGTGCAAACGAAATTATTCTACATCCTCCATTTCGATTTCGACAGAATGTATTAACTGCTGATTAGATATTCCGCATTAGAAAAGAAAAACCGCGCGCGCGTGCGCGCACACACACACACGCACACACACACACACACACACACACACACACACACAGAGTTGAATTCGGTTATAACGACCACAGTTTGTGCGACACCTTGTTTATAATGCCAGACAGTCTGTGGTACCAAGCAATTCCCCACACGGCACGTGTTTTTTCTGCCTTGCTTAGCATGACATACCTAACAGCATCTACCTATTTTCCAATTAGTAGGCTATTTTGAGAATTCCAGCAACTCCTTGTCCGTGAGAGGGTAAGCTCTCCACGATTCCAGGCCTGGAAAATGACAATAAAAGGTAAAGCAGTCCCGTTACAGGCCCGGAGGAGCCTACGGGGTTCCAAGAAGTTAAGGTTCCCAGATTTCATGACAACGGCACAGGATGGTGGTAGGTTGTCAGCCTTACGCACCGGCCGCCTTTACCCCCAGGAAATGCTCCTGGTACTCATTTCTGTTACAGGCTGAGTCGACCATAATGCGATCGGAAGGTTTTTATGGCAATGAAAAATCCAATGACACCAGCTGGGACCGAACCAGCGACCTTCCGATTTGTAGCACAGCACCTTAAACACTGTACTACCGCGATCTCCCGGAAAATGACAACAGAAACGGTAATTCACCTTGTGTGTGTGAAGTTTCCCTCTACGTTTGTACTCCTCCAGTTAAGAGGAGACTTCTAGAGTGGAAACATGGCTACAATCACGAATAAAAGGTTTTGGGCATCGAAGGAAAGGTTAAAGTGACACAAACAAAAAATGAAAAAAGAGAAAGGTGACGTGTGCCGGAATTTTGATCTCGTAAATTCTACGATCCAAACGATTTAGAAAAACAGAACCAAAATTATAAGTGCGGCCGAAGAGAACGAATCGCGAAAAGAGCTATTTCGAAACCCTGAACGAAGTGACGTCATGAGGCGCTGCTCAAATGTTGTAAGCAAGACAGAAGTGACAACAATGACGCAGACAGCGGTCCTCTTCTCTCGACAGCTTTCGTTCTTACTCATTTTTAATTTTAAGTTAGTATATTTTTAAATAAACTTGTATGTAAATTCAAAATAATAAAAGACTAATTTTTAACATTTCTGAATGTTAATTTTAATTTAAAATTGAAACAGATCACACCATTAACATTAATATGCCTGCAAGCCTGTATTATGTGTTGAAATATTTTTCCTTAACTTTTACCACACTTTTACCACTTAGAGCGACCCTAATCTATAACGACACTATTTATTCGGTCCCTTTGATGACGTCATAACCTTGTTCGACTGTATGTATATGGGTCAGGATAGTGTACTTATAGGGACTCGCTACGGATTGTACAGTTCGGGGACCGAATCCCGGCGTGGGCAGATTTTATCACCCAGCCAAACCGGCCGTGGGGCCCATCCAGCCTCCTGTACAGTGGGTACTGGGTCCCTTTCTAGGGGCTAAAGCGGACGAGACGTGGAGTTGACCATACACCTTCATCCAGCGCCGAAAAGAGCTATACCTCTACTTCTCCTTTGGGCCTTCATAGCCTGTAGAGGCTAAACTTTACCCTTTACCTTCATATATATATATATATATATATATATATATCCAAATACATAAGTACATAAGGAAACCACAACAGTCACAGTATATTGCAACTACAAATTGTATATCCATGATGGTTGAGATATTTAACTAAAATATTGGCGGTAAACCACTCGCAAAACTGCGACATGCCATAGATCACGTGATTAGATGCGAGTTTCTCACAGCAGAGGTCCGGGTTCGGTCCCAGTGCCGTCCATGTGGGAACCGTGGTCGAGTAGTTCGGCTTTCCCCAATTAACATCATTCAACCCCTCCATCCGGGCGACAGACAATGGGTCCGTCAGAGGCAACGTTCCAGTGTACTCTGTGTTGCTCTCAGAACCACAAAACGATACTAATGAAATAAATACGTAACAATCAGCACCAGGTAGCTTGTTACTTCCAACAACTGAACCTAGGAGAAGTACACATGACATCACTTCTTGTTTGGGTGCAGGTTTAGTGTAAATTTTGCAGGTCACCATCCTCGGATAAGTATATATAAACACCACTGAATACACTATTGAGTGGACTGAAAAAAAAAGGAAATGCTATTCTTTAAAACACGCCATTACGAAATCCAAGAAAATCAGCAGGGACTGGAAATGGACGGGACATACCAGTTTCTCAGCGGCACTGATGTTAATTTATCGAGCGAAAAGCCATTTAAGTCAGGGATCAGTGGCAAGGCCTTGTGAAAATGGTAATGAATTTAATCCACCATGACGACGGAGACAAACGAAGTATTCGAAAAGTCGGAGTTTACCGAAACCATGACGCGAATGATCGCCCGAGTTTTTATTGCATTCACAAGCCACGAAAAGAAAATTTTTGTCTTGCTGATTGAGTACTGGCTTCTACAAGACCATTCAACACGGCGTTTGGTAGTTCCTTATTATATGCAAACCTCGTGTTAATCTTGCCGACAAAATTATAGTTTTGAATTTTCATTCCTAATTCTCATGCATACATAAAGTGTAAAATAATCTCACTTAACAAGGTAGGTATGCTAAAAGTGCACTTAAACCTAAAAATGTGATAAATTCGAGCAAACCCTATTTAAAGTTTGAGAAATGTTAAGGAATGTGGGTCACCGTAACCCAGTCACATACTCCAACCTTCACCGCACATCGCAAACAACGATAAGGTACGAAAGCAGGTGTATGTTATCTCGCACTGTTGAACTGTCTGCTTCATTTCTTATCCAAATTTCTAATTATAGCTAGTTGGTAAAATGAGAGCCGCCTGTTTTTGTCATACGTAAACATTATAGTTACACAGCTACAACACTGAGAGTGGGGGAGGATAAACCGGGTCAATCTTTCAGAGATACGAGAAGTGTTTCATATGTCCTGTTCAAAGGATGTTTAATTCTATATCCATAAACACATAAACTCTCAACAAAGTGGGTCAAACGACGGCATATTTTTTAAGTCTTCTCCAGGAAAAGAACATCAAAAGCGTTCCTTCTGTGGGACATTTCATCCAGGATAAGAGTTTAAGTTCACCATGCCATGAAGGCCCAGAAAGGGGAATAGAGGTATAGCTCTACCCTTTCTTTAACCTCGGCGCTAGATGGGGGTGGGTGGTAAGAGCCAAGCCCCGGCCGCTTTACCCGCGGGA
>Ga0131853_10020582_pt1 | contig 11979 bp, 8 predicted proteins | sample TergutLab28metaG_FD_92764 | JGI IMG/M metagenome (GOLD analysis project Ga0131853, IMG submission 92764) | Labiotermes labralis P1 segment gut microbial communities from Petit-Saut dam, French Guiana - Lab288 P1 (version 2) (version 2) | ecosystem: Host-associated > Arthropoda: Insects >...
ACGTGACGTGACGTGACTTTTTGGCTCTGACATTACAGATGGGACATACGGTTCAAGACAGACTGGAGGACTACTGGACGAAAATAGAACAGCTTCGCATTCCATTCTATGGACAAACGTTGGCATGTGCTAGGTACTGTCACATACTACGCTTTCTACATTTCACGCACAATAATAGGAATGGAGTTGACAGGACAGATGACAGACTGTGGAAAATACGAGACTTGTTTGAAATTATAAGGACGAACTTTTCAAAGTTTTACAACCCTTCCGAACATTTGGCAGTAGATGAAGTCATTGTGAAATTCAAAGGAAGGATATTATTCAAACAGTACATCCTGAAAAAACGCAAACGTTTCGGCATCAAAATGTTCAAACTATACGACTCTACTGGATACACATGTGACATGAATGTTTACCTTGGTAAAGACAGACAAAGGGCGGCACAACACCTGATAGCAACCCACGCTACAGTGACTAGTCTGACAAGAGGTGTAGAAGGATTTGGCCATAAACTCTATATGGACAACTTCTTTTCCTCCCCTGACCTATTTGATGACTTGGCCCAGAAAAAAATTTCTTGTTGTGGGACTGTGAGACTACATAGGAAGGGCATGCCCAAGGACCTCAAACCCAAGACACTGAGACTGAAATATGGTGACATTCGAGTAAGGACCAGGGGTGACTTGACGGCTGTGGTGTGGAAGGACAAGTGAGACGTGTGCCTCCTGACAAACATTTACGATCCACCCAGAGAAGGCAATTATCGCGATGAACACGGGAACGCGATAAAGCCGGCAATTGTGGTGGATTATAACCGTCACATGGGGCATTTTGATAATGCAGATAGGATGGCCAATAGCTACACGGCCAGCCGCCGAACATGGAAGCGGACAAAAAAAAACTCTTTTCCCACCTGTTAGACCTGGCCACTGTCAACAGTTACATCCTCTTATCTTCATGTGGTGGGAAGAAAATCTCACACAGAGATTTTCGTCTCACCCTTATCAGAGAGATTCTGGCACAGTCTGGGCATGAGCCACGACCATCCATGTCTGTAGGGAGACCAGCCTCAGCTTCTAATAACACATGAAGACTGGACACACGTCACAATAAGCACTGGCCTGGGTGCAGTAACACGAAACGGCAATGTCGTGTGTGTCTTTGGGGGGCGTGAAGCGAACGGTGATATTCAGATGTGTGAAGTGTGACGTGGCGCTTTGTGTTGATCGAAACTGTTTTGAAGATTACCATACAAAGACCAACTTGTAATACATCTATTCGTCCGTCCTTCATACAAACAGTTGAAGCCTTTGACAGCAATGAAAGTAAAAGAGCATGGATATTTACAAGTTCGTTTAGAAACTTATCTTTTCCGTTATGCAGTAAGGAAATTACAGCATATTTAAGGCATTCTGAGCAATGTCTGTTTCCTTCCCCACAAAATGCTTTTTGTTTCACAGATTTATCCCGCTTAGTTCTTGAAATATTCAGGTTTTGTGAATATCATGCGCAAAATTTAAATACCCCGCAGAAAATTCGGCGAGCTGGGACTTACATTTGGGATTTAACTCGGTGTTTAAAGGGTTAAGATGGGACTGATATAGTCCTGAAACGTCAGTAATAGAATAGCACTACACGCTTCATAATAACACAGAAGAGTGCAGTTCTCATGTACTTAGTGGCAGAATCCTGAAGTAATGCTTAGAAACGTCTGTACATGGAGCACAAGCAGAGTGAAATAGTGCCAGAATATAATGGGAGTGTCATGTGAGAGGCACCTAAAATTGCTATTTGGTCTTGTATGTGGTATGTTCATGAACAGAAGAGGGGATGAATCAGTTTATCACGTGAATTGCTCTTGCTGTAGTGCAAATGTTTAATTTTGACCTGTTCTGGGACACTTCATATCTAAATGTTATTGTGTGTTGTATTCTACTTCTAACAGCCATCCTGCACTGTTTATTCTGTGTGCTGTGAACAAAAGATCAAGTGCTAATAATAGCATAATACCAATAATGGTAAATAAATATCAGGTTTCATAAGAGATAGGTTGTGTCTTGACCAACTCAAGAAGCACAGGTGTCTAGAAGGACATTTGCTACATGGGAGTGATCAGATTTTAGAAATCACTGTATGAGGCAAAATCTTTACCTAATTTGATTCATTTCACTAAGAAGTTGCATTTTGTCATAAGCAGTCATTTAGAATCATTGGTGTGATCAGGGATGATAAGGAGGTTTGTATGATCCACAATGCCATATAGTGGAACCTCCATTTTTGTATCCCTTTAAGGTTCTTAATTATGAAACATTAAGTGTATGAAGTAACAAATAAGTCTTAGTACTTGGAGTATTGATCACAAGAGGGGACTAATGTGGCATTTCACTACATTCGTAATAGTAAGTGGTACACTACAAGTTTGTCTAGATAGGGAAAAAGTAATTTGAACATGGAAAGCTGATGGACATAAGAAGCAGTATGGCAGCTGGTAAATAACAGATAATATGTTAAACGTTTTCACATAGTACAGAACTGAGCAATGAACGGGACAGAATGAGGTATTCCACATCCTCTTCTTCATACAATTGTTAGTTTAGGAAGGACTAAGTCTGTAATCAATTTAAAATATTTAATATTCAGGAATTGTTAATCCTGCATTTTTTCTTTAACATACTTTGTTATGAATCTTGGAGAAATGAAATGTGATTTGCGTGTATCTCATAAAGGAATATGCTCTCGCAAACCTATATTGTAATGTTGACACATATTGTTGGAAAAAAAAATCTACACATTAGTAGCTGTAGAACTGATGTCTTCATTACATAATTTTAAAATAATAGCATTATCTATTAATCACAAACATAAGCCATTAGAACTCTCTTTAAATGTGGTAAGCATTTAAAAAATACACAAAAGATTTATGTATTTTGGGAAGGAAAGTGTTCCACGTAAATAAATTACTTTAGATATTTTATAATTATAATATCACAGAAATTGTTCATACTGTAATCATAACTCAAACTGAGTTCTGAAGAAGAGACTATCTAGTACACATCAAAACTTGGAACAGTTTTTTAATAAAGTAATTGAAAATTTTGACATTGGTTTCATTAGAGGTGTGATGCCATGAGGTTTGAGAGGACAGGTAGCAATGACTCAAATGCACCATGCTACTCATCTACTGTCTTAACTGCAGGCACACCAATAAAAATGGTGTGAAACACACAGGGAACTGGCTTAATTCGTGCGTCCAGAATATCTGAAGTGTAGAGGGCAGACTGCAGTACTCTGGCTTACTGTACCATCAAAACACTTTTCATTGCTTTTCAAAATACACAGCCAGAATTCATGTTCTGAATAATGACACTTCACATATCTCAAATTCTGTAGTCAGCTTTGTTCTCTAATGTAGTAGAGCCCCGATTTTGTGCTGGGAAGCAGTATGTCTTGTTCATTTTCCATATTGTGAAACTGTAACAAATTATTACAATAAACATGATACCTGTCATTGCTTTGCACCTTTGTTCTGTGGCAAGGAAGGAACAATACATTGTGAAGCACACTACTGTGGGAGCGAGGATAGCTTATTCAGTACAGTGACTACGCTACAGTCCGGAGTACTGAGGAAGAATTCTGTTCTCTGGAGCACCAAGATTAGAGTAGTATAGTAGTATAGAGAGGAACTGAGTGTTGTATAGAGATAAATTGAGTGTAGTATAGAGAGGAACTGAGTGTTGTACAGAGAGAAATTGAGTGTGTTATAGAGAGGAACTGAGTGTACTATAGAGAGAAATTGAGTGTAGTATATAGAGGAACTGAGTGTTGTATAGACAGTAATTTAGTGCACAACCACTGCTGTTTGCTTTAATTGGCACATTCAATACAGCCATTTTTAACGACAGTAGACAGTAAGCTGTGATGTTGAGGCAGTTAATGTTGAGTGTGAATTGAATTACGAGATGGCAGTAAAATAAAAAACACTGAATTTAATAGAAGCACATAAGAAACAGAATAATTTTAGTCAAAAATATTATGGTTGCCCAGAATTTAATATTTGTTAGAGAAATCTTTTTATTTATTCCAAACGCATCTGAACGACAACGAAAAGTAACTTAAAAAAAAAAAAGTAACTTCATCGACAGAAATGGAAGTTCTGGAAACCCTACTGTTATAGCCGACTCTCAAACAGACCACCCCAACTCCTACATTACCGGTATTTACCATAATAAAATGTAGTACTTCTATTCCATTTAAACCGTTGTATCTTCCACGTCTGTTTGCCCTTTTAGTCCGACCAAAAATTCTATGTATTTCCTCTAATATCCGTGTTTCCTGTACCCCATGACACATCAAACTCAATTAAAAAACAGTAATAATAATAATATAGGGGAACGAATATTGAAATTATTTAATACATAATTTTCTCTCTGTCCACTATTTTTAAATTTCTTATGTTCTGCTACTCTCCTTACAACTCTGTCCCAACACACTTTCTGACACAGTATACTGAACGCTACGTCTGGGGAGACTATGATTTATAAGAATGGAATTAAGAGTTGACATCTTTCACTTGTTGCTATAATTCCTACTTTTTTGACAATAGCGACAAATTCCATTTCGATGTTTGACGCAGAAAACATCTCGGAGAAAATGCGGCTGTGCGCTAGTTTGTGCGTGCGTGTGTATATATGTGTGTGTGTGTGTACATAAATTAACGCAAACAAGAGCTCGGACGTCAATATTATCAAGTCACGACATAAACAAATTTACTCTTATCATTCATTTACAATAATTTTATAACGTTAATATTTTGTTCTGCCGGTTTTTAAAATACATTGTTTGACAAAATTTACCATTTAATATAGAAGTATTCAGGTATACATGATCTTCTTGTATAATTTTTTTTTTTTTTTTTTGATTGAAAATATTTTAAAATTTTTTTTTTTTTAAAATTTTTTATTTAATATTTTTTTTTTTTTGTTTAATTGATTTTTTTTTATAATTTTTTTTTTTTTTTTGCAGAGTGAAAATAGGTTAATCTATATAAAGCCGAAACATGTAGCTACCTTTTTTGAGACAAACACTCTCTTCAATAAAATAGTTCTGTTACGGCCATCCTTATCATATATTTAAACACACTGTTGATAAGTGAATCCTGTATAAAATAAAATATGCCGAGAAACTTAATATTTTGAATGTTGTGTTTTTTCACAACATAATTTTATTGTTATTATTACTGTTACTACTATTAACACTACTATTACTAATAGTAATAATAAAAAATAATAAAGACGTACTAAATTAACCAATTCTTTATTAAACTGCAGTTAAATATCTGTGCATGTTTTCTGTTTCGCAGCAGCTAACAGTTGCAGACGAGTCAAATGGCAAGTTTTTGAGACTAGTGGACAAGACAGATTTCGGTAAGGACGAATCAGTGGCATGGAGTAGCCTGCCGTCAGGTGATACTCTAAAGCAAGACCCAGAGTCGGTCCCCTTGGCAAGTAGAGAAAATGTGCCACTCCAAGAAGAAAGAATAGAGGTAGGTGTTGATCATACAGGTTTTACACGATATCAGACTATTTTCCACGAATATTTGTTGTGGTAGCACGTGGTGATCACAAAGCACTCTCTTATTTGCTCACCAACAGCACGACAGAAGTTAACAAAATCGACACTCAAGGAAATACAGCTTTGCACCACGCTGTGGCATCGGCTTGTCGCAAGGGTGACTGTTTCGACAGTTTCTACAAGTGCATTGATCTGTTGATGAGTTGTGAACAGATGAACGTAAACATGCCAAACAACAAGGGTCACACTGCCATAGGACAGGCTGTGCACCAACTTCACAGGACTTGTATCGAGCGTATGTTGAAGCATCCTTCAGCTGACCGCCTTCATCTTGACTATTGCCCAGGAGACAGAGAATCTACTGTGAGGGAAATTATACTGGAGACTTACTCAGAACTACAGCCACTTCTACCGGGACCTCTAATGGAGAGCCTGGAATCATCTAACATTCATAAAAAAACTACTTGCTGCACTTCAGCATAATAAATATGAAGTTTTTCTTAAATATCTCAGTCAAACTAACCCTTGGTACAATGAACCTTATCACTCCTCTCTACTAGAAATTGCTTGCCAGATGAAGAATCGCAAAGAGTTTGTCAAAATTCTTATTGAAAAGGTGCAGATGCGAACATCAAGAGTCGTGTTACCGGCATGCCTTTTGATACATGCGACAGCTAGGAGTGGAAATTTTGAGGTACTGCAGTTACTACTGGAGAAGAAAATAATGGATGCAAGTCTGAAATATAACAAAGAGCGAACAATACTCCATTGGTTGGCTGGTGTAGGTGAAAGGAAAGCAGGTGACAAGGAGAAAATAGAGAAATGTTTCAAACTTCTTCTGGATTCGAACTATATTCGAAAGAAGGGCATCGACGATCGGGACATTTTGGGGGACACTCCACTCTACATTACGGTGGAAAGTGGATTCCAGGATAGAGCAAAACTGTTACTGAGTAAAGGTGTTGACGTCAGGGTTTTTGAAAGTGGCAGTGAAATACTGTTATCAGACAGTGTATAAATATTGAAGAAGATTCTTGACGACTGCCTGCAGCATAACCATAAACCTCTAACTAGTAAGGATCTCCAGCTCAAGTTGGATTGTCAGTCGATTATGAATATTGTTCCTCGTATCGCTGAAAGGACTTCATAGGGACTTCTTGACACACCCGGTCATATAAAATTTTTTGAGCGTTAAATGGCTAAAGGTCAGATACATTTTCTTTCTAGATATGGCTTTCTATGTTATATTCCTGTCTCTTTTGACTGCATACGTTCTATTATCTAAACGATACAACACACTAAATGACAGAAGTGTTGCTAGCAACACTACCGGCCAGCTCAGTTTCAATTATAGCAATATAACGTCTGGCATAAATGATAGCAACTTCATATCCCAACCAAAGAGTAGCCTTCATTTCCTGCAGATCTTTCTAATGATCTCGTTGTTTTTTCTAAGTCTAAGAGAGATGCTGCAGCTGATTTTACATCGATGGGTGTACGTAAAGTCACTGGAGAACTGGCTGGAGATATTGCTGATCACTTCTACTTTCTTATCTTCTTCCTGTGTGGTGGAGAGTGTGGTGTTGAAGTTCCACTCCTCCGCAATCACCCTTCTTCTGGAATGGTCCGAGTTGTTTATGCTGTTAGGTCGATTGCTGCGGCTGTCAGTACAACATAAGATGCTCAGAACAGTCAGCTTCACATTCTTGCGGTATATGATGGGCTATATTACCCTGTTGATGAGATTCGCTCTCAGTTTCTACATTATTTTCGGAGGAAACTCAGAACAAGGCGGCTCTGAAATTTTGGCTCATACTGCCCACTCAATACTGATGACAATCATCATGTTCACAGGTGAATTTGAAGCTTCCACTCTCTCTTTTGACACTTTGCCGTTCACAAGTCATGTGATATTCTTACTATTTGTTGTTCTGGTGGTGATTGTTTTGCTGAACCTGTTGAACGATCTGGCTGTAAATGATACAGGAGAAATAAGAAAGGACGCAGAAAGGCTGAGTCTTGCGGCAAGAGCAAAACTGATTTCTAGAATTGAAGGATTGTTAAATGCACTCCCAAAATGCATGAAACCTTCTGTAGAACTGAAAGAAGAAATGTTCGTAATATATCCAAACCAGAGGAACAGAATTGGGTCTGCTGTTGTTCGATGTTTAATACATATAATCAGCAAGAAAATAGAACACAAAGATAAAGATAAATCGACTGAGATTCAAAAGGAGTTGCGCATGTTTCAAGAGAAACTATCTGAGTTGCAAATTCTACAGGAAAAACTGCAGAAAAAATTAGATTCGATATTGGATGAATAGCATTAGATTTGTATGCAAATACAACCATGTTTAACAATCGGAAATGTGAGGTAACTGGTTCTGAGATTTGAAACTTAACAACCACACGTGAAGCTAAAGTGCACCTGTGAAATGCATTAAACCAGTGAGGAGTATAATTGTCTTGATATGTTTTGCAATTCAAAGCTACCCAACAAATGCCTAAATGATAAAAAAAATCTATGCGAAATTAAGAACTAAAAAATACCAGAATTTAAACGTGGTCTTATGAAATACTGCATAGAGCAAGAGCAGGAAAATAACCGTTTTGTTACTAATGTTTCATGGAAAGACAAAATAAAAATATCAATTCCTGAAAATACTTATGTAATTTAATTATGATAAGGGGTTACATACTTTTCTACGTGATCATTAACGATGCAGTGTTTAGGGGATCCATAGGCGGGTTCTTGTAAACACGGTAATGAACATTCGGTTTACTTGAAACTTTAGGGTATTTTCCTGAGGAACTGTCAGATCTCCAAGGAGACATCTTCCCCTGGAGACTGCTGACTTGTGAAGAAGATGTTATGGCAGAATAAGTTTCTGTGTGCAACACTTTACCGTTGCTGAGTGAAGGCAATTTGGACAGCGCAGACTTTTCAGTTTAATTTGTTTAGTTTTGCCGCTGCAAAATTATGCGGCATTTAATTCAGTTGGTCAGTCAGTCAGTTGCCTTTTATACGGTATAAAACCAAGTACCTTAATTTGAAGAGAAGCTTGATGTTAAAAAAAAACGGTGTTACACAGAAATATTCTGGTCAAATTATTCTGCAGTAACCTGCAATATGGCACAATGAATATAGATGAACTTCGTGATTTTATTAATGTATAATAAGTAGAGGTTCCAGTCTGTGTTAGGTTCGAGGATACGTAATGGGTGACCAAGGAATGGACTTTCAAATTTCAACAGGAAATAAAAATGTTCCTTCTCTAAAGCCTTCTGACTGGTTCCGAGGCCCAGTCATCATCACATTCAGTGGGTACTGTTGGCTTCTTCCTGGGGGGTAAAACGGCCGGAGTGTGAAGTGAACATTATTAAGGTATAAAATTTGTCTTAATTTTAAGGATGAAGGTACGTTGAAAATTAAATAATTTTGGGAAACAGTTTGATCCCAGAATTGTGAGGTATCTTAAATAGGACCCTGCATAAATTTGAGGTTCATAACATCATTAATAATGACTTGTATTATTCAGTTGGTGTAGGGGATAACGTAGGGGATGTGCGACACTAAAAACGTTGTTCAGTTCTCGAAAAGAAGAGAAATTAATTTTGTCCTTTCTCCGAAAGGTCTATTAAACTGGTCATAATTTTGATGAGGAGCAAATGTTCAAAATTAAAGAACGTCGGGAAATATTTTGATCCGAGGATCCTGATGTAAATAACAGAGCAGAATTCCCAAACAGGAGCTTCGTGATACACTTAGTATATATTTACTTGAATAGCTCAGTTGGTGTAGGGAACAGGTTACGGGATGTGCGACACTGAAAACGTTGTTCAATTCTCGACAAGCAACAAATCCTCTCCTTTCTTCGAAGGGTCCAGACAAGCAGTGAGAGTCACTTAACCTCGTATTCAAGGGGAACCGTGGGTTCTCCTACCGGTAATGAAACCGCAGGGTGGAGAGCCTGACCACTACCTTTAACCATTTAAACACCGAGTTGAATCCCGTCTGTCATCTGCTAACATTATTAGGAGCTCACCATATTATCCACGTTAGCAGGATAAGGGTTAAACTAGTAAGACAGTTAAAAAAAGCATGGATATACGTCTCCATGCCCCCACATACCTTCATGATGTTATTCCTAACTAAATACAAGTAAAATGTCAGATTTTTAATATTGTGGAATCTAGGATGACACAGCGTACTGGATATATCGCTGAAGTTGGTTTACAAAAAATACATTTAGTGGCCAAAGCCTGTTAGGTAAGAAGAAAGGGAGAAAGACCGAGCAAATAATAACATTCTGAAGGAATCCAGTAGATAAGATACAGTGAGCCGGTTCGAGGTTTCTTACCTCCCATTCATCACTTCATTATCAAGTCTGATAACACATAAACGGCACTTTGCCAGTAGGTGCACATTACTTTAGAGGCAGTATAAATCATAAGGTGTGAGAAGTTTATTCAATTTTCGGTGAATTTATGTCACAGGAGTTGTAAATATTAGGGCGATCCAGTGATGGATATGGAACTAAATAATGTAAGTAAGAAAAATAAAAGAAATAGACTTAATAATTTAAAAAAATTTGGATTAGAAGGTAATCCCTTTTAACCTTGAAAATGGAAAGAATTTTCCCACAGTCACGTGTATATCTGCTACAGTTATGTAGTACTTTCTGCTTAAAATCATGTAGTTAATTGAAGAAATGACCACAATAAATCTCTATTTACTACCTACATTTACGGTAATTGAGTTTATGTTAGATAAGACCGATGAAAGGAAAATATTGCAAGGTCTCAAGAAATATAAACCTGAGCGTCTGCAGCCTTTGAACAATGAAACTTGATGCTTAACGTGAAAACCACCACAGGTAGTTACGTTGGGAAAGATTAAGAGAATTGAGCGTTGTATAGGCAGGGATTCAGTGCACAACCACAGCTGTTGCCTCTACAGTTTATATTGAAAGCCGCCCATTTCGTAAGAGACAGCAAACAGCAAGCTGTGATGTTGAGGCAGTTAATGTGGAATGTGAATTAAATTAGGAGATGGCAGTAAAACAAAAACATTATAATTCAATGAAAGCATATAAGAAGCAATAATTTTAGCATAAAATATTACGGTGTCTTCATCAGCAAAAAATGAAACATCTGAAAACCCTTCTGTTGTAGCCGATTCTCCAACAGTCTGCCCCAGTTCACTCCTATTACCGGAAAATACCGGTAATAGGATATTAATATTTAATTTAAAATGTTATATCTCCCACATGTGCTTTGCCCTCTTAGTCTGGCCACATGTTATATGTTATGTTCGTGTTACATTCACACACCATGACTCATAATACTCAATCAAACAACAGTAATAATATTAATATAGGATTGAATATAGAAGTTATTTAATGAGTAATTTTCTCTCTGTCCACTATTCTTAAATTTCTGATGTGCTACTCTCCCTAGAACTTCGTTCCCATACACTTTCTAACACAGTATGTTGAAATCTCAGTCTGAGGAGATTTTATGTTTTATAAAACTACTAACAATTAACCTTTAGACGCCTAACGTCAACTATAGTGGTCGTACCGCACCGCTAACCTCCAAAGTTGCATTTTATATATTTATTCAACAAATATAGGTACTGACTATTTTAAACATGGTATATACTCTCCGTTTTTTTCGCTTCAAAATGCAGTTTGTTTCATAATTCAAACGTATTTGGTTCCTGTATTATTCACATTTTATATACAGGATGTGCTAATATTAAAAAAAATAATTCCACCGCCATAAGGTTAATGTCTTTCACTTGCTGCACTAACTCCTTCGTTTTCGTTACCAACGACGAATTCCACGTCGATGTACGACGATTAAAGCGTCACGGAGAAAATGCGGCTTTCTGCTAAATTTTGCTTGGATATATTGGTTTACATAAATGACGTCAAGCAAGAGAAACAAGAGCTCTGATGTCAATATTATCAAGTCACGATAAGACTCTGTAATTCAATTGTAATAGCTTTATAATATTAATACTTCGTTTTAGCAGCTTTCAAATGACAATGTTTGACAAAAAACAAGAATATGATATTTAAATTACCGTTCGGTATAACAGCATAGAGCAACACTTGATTTTCATACACAATTTTGGATATAAAGCCGAAACATGTAGCTAATTTGTTTGTGTACAATTAAATACCCTCCTCAATACAACAGTTGTGTTATGACCGTCCTTACTGTATATTTTAATAGTCTGTTGATTTGTGAATCTTGTATAAGATAAAATATGCTGAGATTTTGGATAGTGTGTTTATTCAGTACAAACTAATGTTACTGCTGTTGCTGCTACTACAACTACAATAACTACTACTACTGCTGAAACTACTACTATTACTAGTACTACCACCACCACCA
>Ga0131853_10020583_pt1 | contig 11978 bp, 5 predicted proteins | sample TergutLab28metaG_FD_92764 | JGI IMG/M metagenome (GOLD analysis project Ga0131853, IMG submission 92764) | Labiotermes labralis P1 segment gut microbial communities from Petit-Saut dam, French Guiana - Lab288 P1 (version 2) (version 2) | ecosystem: Host-associated > Arthropoda: Insects >...
CTGTAGATCGGTGTGTGGAATAGTGTTCGGTACATACCGTGGGGCGTTGACGATTGATCTGAGAACTTTATTTTCAAATCTTTGCAGTATTTCGATGTTGGAATTACTTGCTGTACCCCAGAGGGGAATGCCGTACGTCCAGATGGGTTTTAGGATAGTTTTGTATATTAGTAATTTATTTTCTAGTGACAGCTTCGACTTTCTTCCTATGATCCAGTACATGCGGTGGAGTTGCAATCCGAGGTGTTTTCTTGTGGTAAAGAGCTCATGGATAAACAACTTTTTTTCTAGCATCACTCACTATTCCCAAATGCAGTACAATTGCCTACCGCCATTGATTTTATAACCCCTAACTACTTTTCCAAATGGTAAAAAGTGGGAAACCTGAGACTGGGCATGCCACGAAGGCATATGTGGCACTGACCAGCTTCACGCCCCGGCCCCCTTTCCCCCGAGAAACAGACACCGGTACCCCTTGTGGGAAGACGTACGGGCCCCAGAACCGGTACGGACATTTCGGAGAGATAAATCAACCGTACGGGCAAACCAAATTATAAGTAAGGAAAACTGTTCCCATGTACGCCGCGAAAACATATGGCGGAGTGGATGTACAGTTCCGCTGATTCTTAAAACTCGGCGCTGGACGAAGATGAGTTGTTAGCTTCACGGCCCGTCCCTATTGTCCCCCCCCTCCTCCTCAGAAAGAACCCCCGGTACGCCATGAATGGCTGGGCCCCAGAGCCGATATGGACGATTTAGAGAAGAGATAAATCTGCTGCCGCGGTCAGGAAGCGAACCAATACTCCTCGGTCATCCAACTGGCCTGTTACGGATTCAAATTCAGTTATGAAGGCTCCACTCCAAAACACACAGATCAAACACAGCTAAAAGAATGTCGGCATTTAGTTCCTGATTACCGGACCCTCTTCCTTAGGTTGAAATTCGTGTGGGCTAATTAGATAAGGATACTGACAATCCGTTGTAGCAGCAAGTAGACTAAGCAACTGCGTTAGCAACTACAGCTACATGCGCCTATCTGCCACGTAAAAAGAGGTGAGCAAATATATACAACTGTTGGAAATGTACGCGGTGGCACAGTTGGTTGAGGCACTGCGCTACAAGCCGGAAGGTCGCGGGTTCGATTCCCGACGGTGTCACTGGAATTTATCATTGACATAATCCTTCCAGTCGCACTAAGCCCCTGGGGTTGACTTAGCTCCTAACAGAAATGAGTACCAGGAATATTTCCTGGGGGGTAAAGGCGGCCGGTGCGTACGGCTGACAACCTTACCATCTTCATGTCCTGATTGTCTTGAAATCTGGGAGTCTCAACCTCCTGGAACCCTCGGGGCCTCTCCAGGCCTGTAATGGATTGCTTTTGTGGGCGAAAGTAAGCTAGTAACAGAACGTTGTGTAAACCCGTGTTCACAGACCATACAGTAAGATTGACGCTTAAGGGTTTGTCATCATCATCATCCCCTAATCTTACGACAGGTTCGCAGCCTCTTACGAAGCAAGTTCTCCAGAGAGTGGGATCTAGTGTTTCCTCTTCCAAATTCCAGTACCTTCTAGCTTCCTTAGGGTCAACCAGAAATGTTTAATAATTTGTTCCTAGCATATAGTAGATACAAATTCGGCTCACTGCACTGAGAAAGTAAATACGATACGCACAAATCTAAATGTCAATAGAAAAGCAAATATGGATGCCTAACTTGAGAAAAAGAAAACCAATAGAAGGTGCAGATATAGTGAGATTCAGCAAGGCACAGAGAATCAAATGGCTGGGGCATGTTCAAAGAATGGACCAAGCAAGACCAGCTAGGAAACTGATAGATTGGAAACCCATGGGAAGTGACCAGTAGGAAGACCAAGACAACGATGGCAAGAGGATGTTATGGAAGATCTAAAAAAGCTGAATGTTAAAAACTGGAAGGCAATACCTAAGGACAGAAGAACTGGGAGAGACTTGGCGGAGAAGGCGAAAACACACAAAGGGCTGTAGTGCAAAATGATGATGATGAACTTGAGAAACGAACAGCTCCTCAACAACTCAAGACATTTCCTGCATTTTATTGAACCTGAACGTTCATCGCCGTTTTCACAACAGCCCGCCACTTATCCTCAGCCAGAACAACCTAGTCGACGCAATTCCAACAGATTTATTTAAGCTCCATCGTAATATTATCACCACATCTAGGCGTAGGCCTAGGTCCTCTAAGTGGTCTCTTTCCCTTATGTTTCCCCCTCCAAAACCCCCTATGTACCTCTCTCTTTCCCCACACCTTCCACGTGCCAGGCCCATCTCATTCTTGCTGGTTTGAACACACTAATAATATCCGGTGCGTAAAGATCATGAAGCTCACCACTGTACTGTCTCCTCCAGTCCCCTGTCGCCTTGTTCCACTTAGGCCCAAATACCTTCCTCGGCGCTCTGCCAAATCCGGAAGCCTAGCTGGCCTAAACGTAATAATGCAGGATTAAAACGTAATTCCATTTACAGCACCTGCTCCACACTCCATATGTATTTCGGTAGAGACAGAGAGCAGAGGGTTACGTAAATGTACGGACGTGACAAAAGCACAAGTTCTGGAACCCCGACATTGCTTGCGTAGCTGTCCGGCTCCGCGGTGTCTCCAGCCTCCCGGTCCAAAAATGCCCATTCCCTCTGCACGTAAAATCTCTCTATAAAGTGCAATGAAGGCAGGCAGGGGTGGAGGGAGTAGATGTAAAGCTCTACTCATTCCTAACGTCGGCATTAGATGGAGGTGAGTGGCCAACGTCACGCCCCGGCCGCCAACCCCCACGAAAAAGCGACGATACCCTTCGTAATGGGTGGGCCGGGATAGCTCAGTCTGTATAGCGACTCACTACTGGTTGGACGGTCCGGGGATCGAGTGCCGGTGGGGGTCATCCGTCCAGACCGCTCTGGGTCCCACCCAGCTTCCCGTACAATGGGTACCGGGTCTTCCCCGGGTAAAGCAGCCGGGGCGTGGCGTTGACCACCTACCCCTATCTAGCGCCGAGGTTAAGGAAAGAGTAGAGCTATACCTATACTCCTCCTCTGGGCCTTCGTGGCCTGTTCTAGGGTGAACTTTACCTTTACCTGTATCCATCGTGAAGGAGTTTCGGTCGGCGCAGGGCCGTCTAGGCGGCTATGGAACAGAGAAAATCCCTTGCCCCTCGGGGTTCGAATCCCCGGACCGCCCATCCCATAGCATAGTCGCTATACCCACTACGCTATCCCCACCCCACATCCTCAAATACACACACATCTATTCAAATCCATGCTTCAAATAAAGTAATATTCAATTACTTCCAGTGACCGCGTGGGAAAATCTGAAGATGACCGCTAAGATCGCCGTAAGGTCCTTTCACAACACCCTGCAAGTATCACAATCGACTGCTATAACTACGGACAGTCATGGTGGATTGGATTACATTTGCTTTAGGCTTGTATGGTCGAAGAGAAATTGCTGCCATGGTGCTGTGGAATGGCTTCTCAACAACACGTGATATCCGAAACCCTACAACTAACGTTACGAGATTATAGAGGTGCCCCACGGCACGTGACATCCAAAGCTAGCCCTTAATGATACACTACCCACACGCACTTCACAGCATGAGCGGCATATCCCACTGCTTCATATCTTGGTTAAGAGAACTCCACGCTTTTGACCTGTACAAGAGAAGCCTCGAAAGGACATTTCTCGCGGTTTTTTTCCCCAAGTCGTCTAGTCCAGTGGTGAAAGGTACGCGTCAGCAAAGCCACGAGCCATTCCTCTTCTTTGTATGTAGTCACTCCGTCATTTGTTTTAAAGGTTTCCAGTTGACAGAGCGTCGTTAAATGTATGAACTATTCGGCACCGGACAGTCTACGTTGGCCCACTTCATTTTTAATCACGTCAACGAACGCGAATCGCATTCTAACACTTGCGACACTGTACCATATAAAACTTGTAAATCTCTTTGTACTTGTCTAGCAATTGAACTGTCGCCCTATACAAAACACGGTCTTTCTCTTCTCTGCCTTTTGTTATCAAGTTGTGTTACTTGTTGTATCTACACTTCACTTAGCCCCATTCACGTTCTGGAATGATCCACTTTAACGTTGGCTACAACAAGTCTCAAAAGAATAACAAATTCATAAACCGCGGCGTGCAAATACTCTCCGATATTTGGAAAGCGAGGGGCCGGGATAGCTCAGTCGCTATAGCGACTCGCTACGGGCTGGAAGGTCCGGGGATCGAATTCCGGTGGGAGCGAGATTTTCCGCGCCCATCCAGACCTGCCGTGGGGCCCATCCAGCCTCCCATAAAATGGGTACCGAGTCTTTCCCGGGGGTAAAGTAGCCAGGGCGTGGCGTTGACCACCCACCCCCATCTAGCGCCGAGGTTGAAGGAAGAGTAGTTATATGTCTGCTCCCCTCTGGGCCTTCGTGGCCTGTTCTAGGGTGAACTTTATCTTTATTTGTAAGCGAATGGACCGCCAGTTAATTGGGCACCGTCCCTAAACCCAAGTCAAATCATTCATAGAGACAATAGATTTCAACCAGAACGAACACGGAGTGCGTTTACAGTGCGGTACGAACTTAATCTTTAAATAACTCAGGTTAAGCACCAAATGATACGAACGTAAAACCACCAACTTGAAAAGTACCGGGGAACGGGTGACAACGGTACCGTTCAGGAACTGTCACAACGAAACGAGATGTTCCAAGTAAACTTACGGTCAGCACAGCAGACATTCGGCAGTGTGGCTCCCAAACAAACGCTGCAACATGCTATTATATTAGCACACGCACTTGTGTGTTTACTTGGCGACAAGTGCTTTACGATAGGGTAGGCGCGTACCGCATGTGTGTGACGAGGGCATGGGAGAGCGCGGCTTGCTATAAAACAATGCCCCAACACTTCCCTGCAAGAACGGAAAGAAGACGAGGAATGCGTCAGACCAACATCTATACCATTTACTCAAAGTATCTACCAAATTAATCTTTCGCAGCAGATGAATTCAATAAAATTCCTCTCAAGCTGACAGCCGCGTCAGGTGGTACAAGTAAGTAGACGTTTCGGAGACCATATCCGTCTCCATCATCAGGGTTTTGATTCAAGGGCTGGGTCTTAAATCATGTACCCGTCCTTCTTGTTTATATATGCCACAGCTTCCGGTTACCTAAAAAGAAGTGCGTTGATTCAAACGCACTTTTCTCCAGGGATTTCACTTCTGGAGGAGTCCTAAGGTTGCTGCAAACGACCGGCCAAGCATCAAATCAAGGGCACACACACGTCTTATTCACTGGGGTCCGTCCCTGACTTTATTAAATTTCAGCGTTAAATGATCGTAGTTCGGCCTACACGTCAAAACGGCTCGCATATACTTGTACAAAGTTCTGTCAGGGACGGGTGCTGGTTGCTGACGTACGCAAAGCGCTAGATACTATGTGAATGCACCAAGAGTGTGCGGAATATAGAGAGCAAATCGGTAGATTGTACCAGCTTATCAACCGCTATAGCCATGCGTGATTACAGTCTTCCGCCGAGAAGTACGTGAGAAATGCACTCTTCTGGGCTGTTACGCAGCGAAAAGTGGTAATTCCGCACCGAGGGTTCACGACAACATATCGATTCCATCTTCCAGAGTCAACAAGTCCAAGATGGGCCAACTATCGGTCCCATCTTCCAGCGTCAACAAGTCCAAGATGGGCCAACTATCGGTCCCATCTTCCAGCGTCAAGAAGTCCAAGATGGGCCAAATATCGGTCCCATCTTCCAGCGTCAAGAACTCCAAGATGGGCCAACCATCGGTCCCATCTTCAAGGGTCAAGAAGTCCCGAAACGTCGATACGGAATTACCACTATACGCTGCATTATTCCCCTAAGAGTAATAACAACATACATAAACTTATAGTCTAACACAACTTCACTACATAAAATATATAAATGAACATAGCAACTACATGTTTCGGCTTACATGAAGCCATCTTCAGGATGCATCTTAAAGGGTCTTAATATACAACAGGCAATGCCTTAAAATGCAAAAGAGATCTTGTAATTTTTATGGCATCGCCTCTTGTATATTAAGACCCTTTAAAGATACATCCTGGAGATGGCTTCATAAAAGTCGAAACATGTAGTTGCTATGTTCTTTTAAATATATATTTTATGTAATAAAATTGTGTTAGACTACGTATCATTGACAACACAACAGGAACGCCTCACCTAAAAATTCCTGGAACAGCGCAACCTCACTACAGCCATGTCCAGGTAGCAGCCGTAAACTCCACTGCTGACGCTAAAGTGCCTGACGGACCGTATTCCTCTTGGAAGGATATCTGAAAGCCCAATCCCGTTACCAAAAGGACTCAGCACGGCATTCTACCATTAGGGCAGGACAAAAATACATCTACTGTCGCTACAAGAACCGCTAGGTGGCTTGTACACCCGCCGAGCCACACAGCCGGCAGACTTAGGAAACTGCCAAATTCCAAGTAACATTCTTTCCACGGTCCGATGTTCGAAGTACGGGCCTTATGCGGTTTCGACCATGGAGACGGAGTCGGGCCGAAACGTCGGTTTAATTCAACCACTTGTGCGGTTGTGTGCCTACAATTGTATCTACCAGATGCCAGTTACCGGGTAGCCCAGCTCGCTGCCGACCTGCGTCGATTTAAAACACAAATATGCAGTTTGCGGTTGCGGTCTTAAGGCAGCGATGGACAACTTAAGCAGGGTGACCTATGGCCTACAGCAGAAGGTTATCTGGTACCGGTGTACACATGACGTATTACCAGCCGTCCGTGTATGCGTCCCGCGTGTTGCAAGGATGCCAGCGTCATATTCTTCCGCGCTATTGGCTTCCCAAGACGGCTTTTTCGTCTATTAGAGAAACTCAATATGCGCATTTGATGTTTGTCTGATGTTTGTTGGACCGTGCATCATTGTGATAACCGAAGAATAAAAACCAACTAAATGCCACTTGTTATTTTACTGTACTTCTTACAGGCTCAACATGTTTCGGGCACTACTATGCCCATCATCAGGAGCTCACGACTATAATGTTGATTACCACATTGGCCGTTTCGTTCTGTAAAGATGGAGGGGGTAGCGTTAATGTAAATTATGGTTCTTAGTCGTTGATTTTGATTGTGAAGCACTTGGGTGTTAGATGCTTGTCTCTGCGTGTTTTGTTGTACATATCATATGGCCGCCGTGGTCATGTATAGTCGTCGTTTGACGTAATGTGGCAATCAACATTATAGTCGCGATCTCTTGATGATGGGCATAATAGTGCCCGAAACATGTTGAGCCTATAAGAAGTACAATAAAATAATAAGTGGCATCTAGTTGGTTCTTATTCTTCAGTTATCACAATGTTTAATATCTAAGGGCATCATCTTATGACCTGCAGGAAAGAGGACGGAATATCCCCGAGTGTTAAAAAGGGGATTCACCATTGCCAATTCCGTGCAGCATAGTCCCTGAAAAACTAGCAGTCGCTCAGCTTCACAAGAACTTCCTCATATTTTATGGAACCCTAAAGTTCACTACCGCATTCACATGAACCCACCTACCACCTGCCCTCATTCCGAGCTAGATTAATCCAGTCCGCGCCCTACCAACCTATTTCTTTATTGAACATTTTAATAGTGCCCTTCCATCTAAGTCTGTGTCTTCCAAGTGGTCTCTTTCGTGTTTCCCCATCAAACCCTGTACTCTTTTCCCCCCCATACGTACTACACGCTTCGCCCATCTTATCCATCATCCGATCACGCTAATAACGTGTGGTGAGCAACACACATCAAGAAGCACCTCATTACACAGTTTTGTACGGAACAGCATAGCAGGTACACCGAATGAGTACGGGTTGGACGGTTCGTGGATCGAATCCCTGTGGAGGACAGGATTTTGTGCACCCGTCCAGACCAGCCCTGGGGTCCACCCACCCTCCTATACAATAGGTACGGGGTCATTCCCAGGGGTAAAGCGGCCGGGATGTGGCGTTAAGCACCCAACCCCATCTAGCGCTGAGGTTAAAGAAAGAGAAAAGCTAAACTTCTGCTACCCCTCTGGGTCTTCATGGCATGTTGTTGGGTGAACTTTATGTCCTGTTACTCTCAACCTCTTTCGCCCAAACGTCCTCCTCAGCACCGTACTCTCGACGACCCTCAGCCTATGTCCTTCCCTTAATGTGACAGACCAAGATTCATACCCACACAAAACAACAGCAAAAATCAGGGGGATTTTTCGTACTGTCCTTAAGCCCTCCTCTCCACTGAATACTGAGGGATCTTTTTTTCGGGGCGCGAAGTGACAGCAGCATGCTCATGACCGCTGGCCTTCATACAAAGCCGCGATAAGGAAAGCGTGGAGCTCTACCACCACTCCACCAAACGTATTCTTAACGTCATACGTTTAAGTACACGAAAGAATTTAACTATACGGAGCTCATAAAGACGTAAGCCTTTTATGTTAAACATTTTTAGGTGTGGTAAATATTTAATGAAAACCAAAAATTTTATCGTGGATCTCACGTCAGATGAATACATGTGCAGCAGTGTACGGTATTATTATTTTCAGCGTAGCGAAACTGAGCCTTTCCTCTTCTCTTTCCATCTTTAGTTAAAGGAACTGTAATATATATATATATATATATTACAGTGGAGACCGCGGTACCACAGTGGTTAAGGTGGTGTGCTACAAATCGGAACGTCGCTGGTTCGATCCCAGCTAGTGTCAGTGTATTTTTCATTGACATAAAAATCCTTCCGATCGCACTATGGCCCTGGGGTCGACTCAGCCTCTAACATAAATGAGTACCAGGAGCATTTCTTGGGGGTAAAGGCGGCCGGTGCGTAAGGCTGACAACCTACCACCATCCTGTGCCGTTGTCACGAAATCTGGGAACCTTAACTTCCTGGAACCCTCCGGGCCTGTAACGGTACGGCTTTACATTTACCTTTATATATTCAGTATTCAATTGGCAGTTAGTTTCATAAATTAAGGTAAGTTCTACTGAAATTAACATGACTGTCGATGTCATCCAATATGCATCCTTTTAAGATTCAAATATCACGTCTAATTTAATTAAGTCAGAATAAATTAGAGCCGCACACACGCGATAAAAAGCTTATGTGGTTTAAAGGTAAAGAGTAAAGATAAAGGTCACCCAAGAACAGGCCACGAAGGCCCAGAGGGGGATTCGAGGTGTAGATCTACTCTTTCTTTAACCTCGGCGCTAGATGGGAGGTGGGTGGTCAACGCAACGCCCCGGCCGCTTTACCCCCGGGAAAGACCCGGTACCCTGGTACAGGAGGCTGGGTGGGCCCCAGGACCGGTCTGGAAAGGTGCGGAAAATCTCGCTGCCCCCACGAGGATTCGATCCCCGGACCGTCCAGCACGTTGCGAGTCGCTATAACAGACCGAGCTATCCCGGTCCTACTTATGCGGTCTACGGCACTTAAATAATTTTACAGCTGACTGTAAGTGCACTGGCTGCAATTTCCAATCACCTCACTCCAAATCAGAATTGTCTACTTTACATTTAAGTATATCCCTCCTGTACGGGGTTATTCGAAATGACTGTCGGGGTTTTAACAACTTGCCACCTCGTTCTCCAGATGCAACCCCATGTGATTTCTTTCTATGGGGTTACGTCTAGGATCAGGTTCATGTTCCTCCTCTTCCCGCAAGTATCCCGAAACTGAAGGTACGAATCAGAACCACCACCTTTCACCGCTGACATGCTACAAACAGTTTGGAACGAAATCGATTATCGTGTTGATGTTTGTGGAATCACAAAGGATGCACATATAGAGCACCTGTAAAGTATGTAACAAAAACTTGGAGTGTTGTTCTATTAAATAAAAAACACATATACTGCTATCTCAAGTGTATTGTGTATGACAAGTTGTTAAAACTCCGAAAATCATTTCGAATAGCCCTGTATTTTTAACTGTAGACCTTCATTAGGTAAAGGTCTGTAATATCCACAAGGTAAATAAAAGTTAATTGAAATAAATGGCCTCAAACTCTACCTAAAATTTATGTCAGTAAAATTAAGCGCTTAATAATACGAAGACAACACAATTATAAATATTCCTGCTGCAGAGGTTCCATCAGCAAATAAAAGAACACCAAAGGATAACAAAAGGCATAAATTACAGAGAAGTCACGTGGAAAAGGTGAAGAAAAAGGTAAAGTTGTCCTTGTCCAAGCCATAAAGGCGTATAGGGGAAGTAACAGTTCAGCTCCCCTCATTCTTAACCTCGGCATAGATGGAGGTGATTGGTAAGCCTCACGCACCGGCCAGTTTAACCCCGGGCAATAACCCCGGTACTCACTGAATAGGAGGCTGGGTGGGCCCCTGAGTCGGTCTGGAGAAGGAATAATTTCTTACTCCTACCGGAATTCGAACGGATCATTCCACCAGCAGCCTAAGAAGCTCAACAATAATTCTTCATATCCCGAGAAACCCCTATTTATGAAAACGACAATTCAGTTCGTAGCTCGCGGAGATTAATGCAATATTGCCAACTGCTGGATAAAAATTCCGACATTTCGAGGTATGTTTGGATTTTTCGCGGTATTTCACGACGTTTATTAATTTATTTCAAGATTTCTCGCGGAACCTTGGTTGCAAAAGCACAGCACTATAAGGACTATCCCGGCTCACCACGCACTTTGAAAATGTAACCAATTTAAATTACAGCTTCCCAATCTTGTTTGTTGTGAAGCTGGCAATACAGCGACGATAAGCCCCCTATACAAAGATCGGCATGCTCCAGTCCACGGTGCTTCATTATAAAGATTAGCCCTTCCTTCCCAAACGTCTTGTCTGTACGAACACAAACTGTACATATTCAAGACCGAAAACTGTGGGGTAGAGGTAAAGATGAAGCTGTCCCAGTGCAGGCCATGACGACATACGAGGAGGGTGGGGAGGTACAACTCCACTCATTATTAACGTCGGTACTAAACAGCTTCAAGCCCCGGCTCTTTTAGCCTCGGAGAAAGAAACCTCCATCATCCACCGAATAGGAAGCTGGGTGGGACCTTCACCCGGGCCTGTTGTTTGGGAGGGAAGAAAAACCTCCTGCCCCTATCTAGAATCAAACTCAGGGTCGACCAGGCCATTATACCGAGTGCGCTATCCCAGACCCTCGCAAGTTTCACTGACGCCGAAAAAAAAACTGAATGTTCTGTTGGCAGGATAAAAGCTTACAACTGTTAAACAGGGCCATTTTCCATACCCTGGATGATAGAGGAATGAATATGGAGCTTCGCTTGTAATTATACTGAAAGAAAAAAAAAAAAGCAAAGTTGGGGGAGGGGGGGAAGGGCTGTCCCGAGTATCACCTGGGTCACTGCAGTCGCGCCACACTGACTGCTCTGGGGAGCAAATACAGTCCTCCGCTCTGAAAACCACGACTAGGCTATAGGAATTCAGCAGACGAGATCACAGTGTATCATATATCGCTCATGCTGTAAGGGGCTATATCACGAAGAACGAGGCAGTCATGGAGTTAAAGCAAGAAAACACAAAACTTCATTGCATGATGAAATTATATTCATATAAGCAACGAAAATCTGACGTGATGAGTGGTCAGTCATAAGATCAGACAATCACCGACGAATTTGGAACTTCCCAATATCCCTGTTTGTTCTTCAACTCACAAATGACTATTCACACACGAGAACAAAATTAGTGGTTACGTATACATAACAGATAACTGCCTTTGCTTGTAGCATTTATCGGTTGATATTCACCATGGTTATCAAATATACAGCCCGTAGAAATTGTACAGGAACTCGGAGAGGCTGCAATGGGAACTGGGAAAAAAAACATTTCGTTATTGAACGTTATCGTTCTTCCCTCTCCCCCCCCACCCCCACAAAAATAGCTAAAAAAATTTTAAACAGAAAGAGATCATATAAACAACGCACAAAAAACAGAGAACAAAGGGAGGAGGCTGGACCCGC
>Ga0131853_10020589_pt1 | contig 11976 bp, 8 predicted proteins | sample TergutLab28metaG_FD_92764 | JGI IMG/M metagenome (GOLD analysis project Ga0131853, IMG submission 92764) | Labiotermes labralis P1 segment gut microbial communities from Petit-Saut dam, French Guiana - Lab288 P1 (version 2) (version 2) | ecosystem: Host-associated > Arthropoda: Insects >...
ACTAACTAACTAACTGCATGCAGCTGAGACCATCTTAAAAAAACAGCTGATTTTTTTAAGTTTTTTCTAGTCACAATTTAATTTCTAATAAATGGTAACCATCATACTGTTTACAGTAATGAAGTATGTTTTTCTTGAGATAGAGCACAAATGTTTAAGTACTTAAAATTAGGTTATCCCTTTAAAGGATTAATATTGGATGTTCAGTTGTTGTTTTTTTTGTTCTTGTTCCCCCCCCCCCCTCCGTTCTTTCTTGTTGACACTGACATCATCATCGTTGGTTCTGTGGCATTAATTCTTGGGTATAGTAAAAAAAAATTGGACATTTAAAACATTATTTCCTGTTTATAAACATGATAGCCTGGTTTCATGTTAGCCTTCAATTTTTTTTTTTATTTCACCAGTAATTCAAATATATATACTTAAGAACTGGCTTAACTAATCCTATCATCTGAACTTCAGGTCAGTTTGGACTGCCATGGGATAAACGGCAGCCATATGAAATGGATATACGTATCCCATTGATGATGCGAGGCCCAGGGTTACCACACAGGCAATTGGACACTCGTCCAGTACTCAACATTGACTTTGCTCCAACGTTTTTGGCAATGGCAGGTTTAGAAGCACCACCATGGATGGATGGAATTTCTTTCTTTCCATTGTCAAAACAAAATGCAGATGATGGGACGGGAATGGACAGAAAGTTTCTGATAGAATACCACGGAGAGGGCAGTAGGAAGACTGTTTCACCCGACTGCCTGTATAATGAAGTTGGTACATTATCAGTGAGTGTTTCAGAATCTCATAGTACTAATACTTCCCATCCTAAGGTACCTCACACAACAATGCTGGATTATTTACTTCCTTAAATTTTAATATTTCCAGTTTTGCAGAAACTTCATAATGTTATTACATGCTTTTACTACTGAAAACTGAGATATAATTTGTGATATGATTACAGTCTTCTACAATGTGACACCTTGTAAGTTGGTAGATAGGTGCCAGTGGTTTAGAGGACTATGCTGCTTCCATCTTCAGCATACCCTGAAAATGACAGCAGTAGATTCCTCCAAATGATAGCATATGTCTACTAACATTCTAGGAGACTGTAAGAATAATAATTATTGCTGTGAGAATTTTAAGTTGTCCATCGTTGTTGTCATTTTCATTGTCGTCATCATCATCATCATCATCATCATCTGATCATGGTGTAGGGGTTCCCCATTAGTACATGCTGGATATTCTGTCTTTGAACAAGAGCTCCAAGACCAGCCATCCTGACGGAGGTTTCTTGTAGTTCCTGTCAGATGCTCTAGGCAAATGCTGGATTAACATCTTAAAATAGGCTATGCCTCCTCCCTTCCACTTCCTTCTGAACATTATATAAAGTAAGAAATTCATCAACACTTCATACATGAAGTAACAAATTCAGCATCATATCATGTAGTGACTGTGTCACTTGCACGTGTCATTTATTTGCAAAAACATTACCACTAACATCTGTCTTCAGTTTTGGGCTCCTCATGTTCCCTTTGTGTCTCATGTCATTTGGTAATGTCACCAGTCAGTGTTCTTCATAGTTCTTTATATTATGCTTCGTGAGAGCCACCAATATTTATTATCAACTTGCTGGGTCTGAGTCTTTTTAACTACCGTTTTTAGCATTCTTGCAGGTATTTGTTCATAATGGTGTTCAGATATACGTGTATGTACCTAAAATTTCCTGTTTGAATATGTGTACCTTTTTATCTGCTTCACAGAACTGTGTTCCTGAGCAAATGTGTAAGTGTCAAGACTCTAGAAACAACACATTCACATGTGTGCGTCACATTGAGCCACACATCACATCTCGTCTAATGTCTTCCTATAACTTTTTATTCTGCAAATTTAAGGATTTGGAGGTGAGTCTCTAAGAAATATGGGTGGTATAGAATATAGTTCACGAATCGCTGCCCTCACATATATATTTATTTTATTTTATTTGTTACTATATCTTGAAATTGTTCTGAGATTATGCTGTAGGTCTGTGTTAAATATGTGTCTTATGCAGCTTAAATTAGCAACATTCTATGTAGGGCACACTTCTCACAAAAGGTAATTCAGTTACATCTACTTTAGTTTAGGTTATGTAGTGCAGTTCCATATGAGCATGTTTCTTAAGGTTTTCATTTGAGGGGTACAAGAGCTAAGGATTATTTTACTGTTCTTACCTTTCCTGTCATTCTCAATATTACAGTATTTTCACATATTGTAAACTTACAGATTAGTGACTGATATCCAATTGATAACAAAACTTGTAACGTAGTTATAACATCTTTGGCTGTTTTGTACCAAATTACTATAATTTATTTTTACTTTTACAGAACTTCACAGAAGCATATGACCTGAATGTTGACCCTTACCAACTGAACAACTTGGCAACATCTTTGAGCCCTGCCATAGGAAACAAATATATGTCATGGTTGGAGTACCTTAAATTTTGCAGTGGACTCTCATGTCAGTTACATCATGATTCAGATGCACAGAATTCACCTTAGTGATTGTGATGTGATTTCCAATTCTGTACCTTGGTTTACAGAAAAATTTACATTAATATTGTAGCTGTAATTGCAGCATGTGGTAGTCATGTCAAACTGCAGCTGCCATGTTAGTGTCATGCCCAGTCTGTAATAACTGATTCTGAGTTTCAGTGTGACTGTCCATAGGCATGTTAATAAACAGTCACACACATTAGACATATGGTACAAGGAGTCTTGCATTTTGTTTTAGTCATAATTTTAAAATTAGGCATTTTGTGGTGTATTTGGCATTCAGTTCAGCATATGCATTTTGTTCTGTTTAGTTCATTAACCAGTTAAAGAGTCCATGACGTAATGTTATAATATAAATTGGACCTTGGTGAGTATGACATTGATTTTTGACTTTGCTTTAGAATGTAACCTGAAGTGGCTGTGATGAGCTCTAAATGAAACAAGCTGAAAATGTGTGCATTGTACAGTAATTCTGGCACATTCATTTTGTTATTGCTTCTAGATATCCTATTGGTGTGTGCAGATTTTTTATGTCCCTTGTTTGGCTCAGGATCCATCATGTGCCTCAGTAACGCTGTTGCAAATAAAAACCTTTACAGTGCACATGTGTGATGTTAATAGCATGCCCCCTTTTTTGACTGTCCCGACATTTTGCATTACCTCCGGACCATCATCAGGGATGTAAGTTTTGGTGGAATTAATAAAGTTTGCAATAATCTATTAACCACTGATTTCTGTTGTATATACCCTACAACTGGCATGAGACCAGCCAGGTACTGAATTATTCAAGATTATCAGAGAGTACCCATACTGACCTTACTTATTATGGGTAATTTTTGTAACTGTTTCTATACTTGGGTTGTACAATTAACCAGTGTTGTATTATGTTTGGATATACCCTTCATCTGCTGGTTCATGATTATCAGGCTCCTATTCTCTGTTTCCTGGAGTCTATGTAGCTGAAGAAGTTGACGGATTAGGAAACAAGGGGTAAGGAGATATCACAATATTTGATTTACAGACACTTTTGGAGGCATTTTTTAATGTGTCCCTGAGAAATGCATGTTCTGTTCATGGAAATTTTTTGGTAGAGCAAGCCTTCCAGTTTTGGGACAACTCTCCTCAAGTGCTGGATTATCAGGATTTCTGAATTACTGCATGTTGGATTAAAAGAATTTGCTGTACATTAATAAAATTTAGTGTGTTAATGTATTATTTCTTGTTTCAAAGATTTAGTTACCATGTATTGTAGTAATCAGAAGGAAGTCAGCTATATCTTATGCAAAGAATGGGTACTTCTGCTTGTATGTTACATAATTGTGTGAACCAGGAATTATAGAATATTCAAAGAAAGGAAAACTTCCCTGAGCTCACCAAATTAAGCCTGTTGCTGGATTAAATTTACTCATATTCTTATACAGTGATGATTTCAGAAGCATGCATTCTCCAACCTGTAGGAGTATAGTGTTAAATGTAACTGTAGTCAGTGCTGTATGTGGACATGGACTTGATGAATAAACATATATGTGTTATTTTTCATGATCAATATAGTACTTCAGTATTTCATGTGTAATTCTACAGTTAACACAAAATAGGACTGAATTGGAACTTTTTTTTTAAGATTACACAGCTGTTTTTGCTGCTTGTTTATTAAATTGGTAAGTTGGCTGCAGTTTGCTACACTTGGCCTAGTTGTAACATGTTCTGTGAATATACTGAGTAAAAATAACAAATAGGATCTGTCTGAGGTAGTATTCCATTGATTGTGGCACTAGAGACAATTAAGGGAAAGAATGTACACATTCTCCCAAACCCATCTCCCTGGCACATTCCTCCTGCGTTTCGTGCCCTTTTCCACCACTTGTCCCTTGTATTCTGACTACATCTGTTATAGATTTCCATTGCTAAATGACTGAGTTTTTCCTACTGAAAGTTGATGTTTAGAGTGACTAATGAGTATGTCAGTGAGTAACTGAACTTTAGGTTTTCTGTCTCATGAGGCAGGGAGTTAAGCAAGGTCTGTTGATGAAGGGGAAGAGTGCAGTGTAGTTCGAGTGGGACAGCATGTAACAAATTTGAACCCCTGCAACCTTTGTGTGTTCTTACTTTGATCTGATTGCCAAGATTAAAATTCTAAAATGTCTACAGATTTTTCTTGTTCACATATTCTTGATGACATTTCATAGTCCTCAAATTTAGTAACCACTGAAATCATATTGAATCACATCAAACACATTGTGGCTCTGCTAATGTATGTTATTAAAATGCATGCCTGTGAAGGAGTTAGACCCTTTGCAGCTCTCTCTTCCGTCTGCAATCCATGAAAATATGCAGTAGACAGCTAGCCTACTTAACAAGCACAGATATATTAACAGAGATCATGCAGTATGGTAGACTGCTGTGCTGAGGCCATAGAACTCCCATAAATCAACCTCCACCACATACCTTCAGGTATTATACTTCCCCAGTCTCTGCCAGTGGTTAAACCTTGCTGTTCGCACAAATGCTGATACTGTTAACCTTCTGTAGTGACAGCAAGTTGAACAGCTTGATAAGCCAGATGTGACTACATGTAGAGGAATACATCAGCATGAAGAAGATGGAAAGCATAAAGCTTTGTTATCCACAACAACAACAAAAAATAATAATAATAATGATTGTTTATTTTCATGATTGACAAAAATTTTATAGGACTCATCACTGCAATCCTTACATAAGTGACCATTCACATGAATGATCATACTTGTTCCTAATGTATCAAATTATAAAGATTCAACACATTAACAGTTCATAGACTTAACAAAGGTTCCATTTCTTAAAATATGCCATCATATCATGCATACATTTGCCATGCAAGTGCAAGACATTTTCACCAACAGAATAGAAGGTCATTGCAATAAAAACACTTTTCAGTTTCGTTCTAAAAGGTTGTATATTCTTTTAACATTTTATAATTTGGAAAAATACCATATAGTTTTATTCCCACATCACACTTTGTTTAAAAATATAACTCCTACAGAATTTGAATTGAAGATCTGATCTTTGCCGTGTATTACATATAATCATACCTGACCTCGGTCTAACCTATTTGTTTATTGCGATGAGTAGACCATGTAGCATACATGGAGATTAAAAACTCATTAATTGCCAGAAAATTTGTGGGGAAGGGCCTTTCGAGGGGCCTATATGTCGCGTAAGAACGTAAATATTTACCACGAATTGCCAATATGTAGAGGAAGTGGGACAATGAGGCCTTTTCAATTGGAGTGTTATTCCGTGACCCATTCGTAAGTTACTCTTAGTTGCTCACGGCAGACCACGAGATCACCTGTTTCACAGACCAGCTCAACCGGTAGAGTTTAATTAGTTATGGGCTAGATGATCTGTGGTTAAGGTCAATATTTCTCCTAATAGGTTAGGATTTGATTTCACCAGAATTACAGTAGGTATAAATGTCACCTATTGATTCGATTGTATCGTAATTCGAATGTCACGGCTGTGAATCGATCAGGGCAAATCGATTACCGGCATCCCGGACATCTTTTAAAACTATTTGGCAGTGTCCGTACTACATGAAACTCTACTTTTTTTAATCTATTGGAAAATGCTGTTCCTAGAAATAATACTGTTTTTATGTATATTATTTATTTTAGGAGTGTATATTATAATGACATTAGGTTTCTTTAATGATTTTGACATAAAAGTGATTCCACCGCCATTTGGTAGGTTAGTTATTGCGTATAGATACAATGGACCTGTTGTTGAAAATAATATCGCACAGTTGTTTCGGTATAGCCAAAATAGTGACACACTGCCACAGTTCAAAACTATAATTATTTACTACTATGAAGGACGTAAACTGAAAGTAAGATTTTAATAGTAATGAAAACTTAACCTAACTTCATCATGAGAGAACCTTAGTGGCTTTTTTTTTATTGTTCTGTGAAAGTTGTTGGTTTAGAGTACTGCTTTGCATATATATATTTTTATAATCTGAGGCGTACAGAGGCAAGTGAATTAAAAATGCATGCGCCTGTGTATGTGGTGAGGGGGGTGGGGGAGGGAATGGTTTTCTTTGCTTATGTAGAGTTACTACTCGGACATGTTCAAGCAACATGAGAAACTTAAGGAACCAATCAGGATACATGGTGTCTGAGTTAAATTTAAAGTCTTAATTGTAAGTCGGGTATGTAATGTGCTGAGCCATGTTTGGGCTCTACTTTCAGTCATTGGCTGAATATTACATTCACAACTGAAATACCCAGAAATAATTATATGAAATATAGATTGTGTAAAATAAGCTTTTGAGTGGAATGTATCAAAACTATATTGTACTGTGCTGGAATCTCGGACATTGCCACTGATTGGTTTTATAATGTAAATGTAGATTTTTGAGTGACATGTTGATCCGCTGTGTTGGTGGATTCCTACACACAACTTGGAAGAACTGTGATACTTAATTGCATGTTGATAGGAACAGTGTTATTCCTGTGGAAATGGGTTCTTACAATTATGAAGGGGTTGGTTCTCAAAAGCACAGATGTGTCTTTAGGCTTTACCTACAGCTGCCATCTTCATGAATGCAAGTTTCTTGGGGGTGTATTTTCCATATTATCAAGTTTTTAGATATGATTTTGCGAGGTAAAATAATGTCTGAGTGCCAGTGGTAACCAGATGTAGATTTTAGTGGGGGCCATTGATTAGGTTTTGTGGCCCATAGGTAGAAGGAAACATTTTTTTGCTTAGGGTTTTATGATTTCAGGTAATCACTGGATGTGTCGTCCGTCACTATGTAGTCTGTCTTGCATCAAGTTCATAGCCTCTTCCAAAGCAAGTTCTCCACAGAATGTGATCTAGTGCTTCCTCTATCAAGTTGCAGGATTTTTTATTAAGGACATGCACTCGCTGCTTATGTCCTGTTCCTCATCTTCTTAACATTTCTATCTTTCCTTCAAAAACATAGAAGACAGTTCCTATGCAAGATGTAACAAATCCAGTTGAGTCTTCCTTTGTTTCATTGTATGTAGAATATGTAGGATATTCCTTCCCACTTGACTCTAGTGGCTCTTCGTCATTTTTCACACAATTGGTCCAACTGATCTCCATCCTTCTCCAGCATCTCATTTCAAAACTTTTGGGTTATTTCTGATCTTTTTTATAAAGTATCCAGGTATCAGCATCATACAAAGCTGTGCTCTAAATTGAGCATTTCACTAGTGTCTTCCTTATATTTAAGTCCAGTTTGCTGGTGGAAAGATTCTCTTTGTTGTTGAATGCCATTTTTTCCATGGAAATCCTGGCTTTAATTTCATATGTACATCTTGCAACATTTGTTGTTAGGTTATCCAAATAGTTGAAATATTCCACATTCTCCAGTAGTTTTTGATCTATGATAATGTGTACTAGGGATAACTGTCTTTAGTTTCTCATTACCATAGTTTTTTACACATTAATGTCCATTCCATAGTGTCTTCTAACTTCAGTTGGTCTGTCAGTCATGCCCTGTAGTACAGTTTCTTGGATGTGTCTTGGTGCTGAAATTTAATACATTTAGTCTAGCAGAAGGAAACATTTTCTTGGTCAGATGATTACAAGTCATTGGAGGGGGGGTGGGGGGGTTGCAATGCCATAGCTCAGGCTCTTAGACATTGGGCTTTCACCGCAGAGGCCCAGGTTCAGTGCCATGCCAATCCATGTAGGATTTGTGCTGGCCAAAGTGGCATTAGAACAAATTTCCACTCCTGTGTATTTCCATACATATATAATCATCTACCACTAACACTATATATTCTTTGCAGTTGACAACATCATTCAATGACACACAAGCTCCTGGGTTTGTTATCATGCTGAAAGTTAATATTGTTAAAATAGCATATCGAATTAGAACGTTGTTATATTTCAGAGATACATTCTGCAACCAAGTTACATTAGCACGAAAGTACACCATTCTACTTGCATTTATATCCCTCCCCCTCTCCTTACTTATTGTGTGAGTAATATACCTAGACATTAGCTGAAGTGGAGAACAAGATTTTGCTAACCTTGCTTTATGTTTAGAGCTAGGTTTTTTTAATTGTCATCTTTCAAAATAGGCTCTCATACACCTATGTGAATTGGTTCAACTATTGAGTCCTACAGTGTAATCAAAATCACAAGAGTATGATGCAGTACTGCATGGCAGTGGGGATGTATTGGTGTATGAGACTGGCACAGAGTCTTTGTCATGGCTTTTTAGTGGAGAGGGATGGGAGAGGGGGATCATCTACTGATTGAGCTGCCTCATGATTTTGGCATGATGCAGATTTGGTGAGTGACAGATAACCTAGTACATTTGTTAAAACTACTTAAGACTTAATGTTCTGAGATGTGACACAATGTAGCTTGGTAGGTGCCTACCAGCATTTAAGAGGAACCTGCTACCTTTGTCTTCATGTTTACTCTTCTGTCCTGCAGAAGGGGCAACAGGCCTCTTTGTACCTATATACGGTACCACACACCATCATATTCCTGAAGGCAGTGCTCTTTAAACTAATGTTGTATTAAGCTTTAAGGTCCTAGGTGCATCAGGACCATAAGGGCTTGAACCCAATTGCTAATCAATCAATCAATCAGTCTTTAAGATACAAAACAATATTGATTGTGATGTGTTAGAATGTACACCTAATCATTTTACATGCTAGTCATTAACCATGGTTAAGGATTGGTTTTATGCATGTTAATGAATTTGTTCGATTTTCTGAGTGAAAGTAACTGAAAAATGAATATTCTGAAACGTCAGACGCCAATAACAGAAAAATTGTGTATTGTATGTTTTTCAGACTTCTGAGCCTACCAGGTCCTATGCAAGAGGTGTAATCCTAAATGAGGATGGTATTCTTCCTGATGTAAGTCTGATGTCTACACTTGCAGATTTTGGCTACAATGTAGCTACATTCCCAAAGATAACACATGCACTTGTTGTCACACTGCCATACAGCAATCACTTGTCTCTACAATTCATTCTGTCTCGGGTGTATCAAAAACTGGTACAATACATTAAGGTAAGAAATGCCTTGCTTTCGTTTAAAATAAATCTGTAAGCTGGACTGATATTTATTGCTAATTGATATTTTCTGTTAAAGCATCGGAAGTTATGTGCTTATCCAGCCATTGAAATATACGACAAAAAGTTGAAGATCATAACTTCCATGATACCACTTGCTCGACAAGATGACTTTTATGTTCCCGAAGCTGTACCAGAACCAGAACTGGATACCAACTTTAATACTCATGGTTCAGTGGATGACTATTGAAGACCTGAAGACCGTTATGTTCGATAATCTGGTCGGCATAAGGAAACATTTCCTTGCTCAGGTCTTTGTGATTATCAGTTACTGGGTGTGCCATGGTGCTAAAATTCAGCAGTATGGTTAGACTAGCATGTCAAGTTAAAATGATATTCTCTTTCACAGGTACATTCTACACCCAACTTCTACTAACAAGGAACAGCACTTTGATTGAATAAGACAGGAGTCATTGCTTGTGTACAGACAACTGACAGACCATGGTCCATAAAGGGCTGAACACTGTGTAATAATAATTGAGAAATCTCTTATCAAGAAGTGATGTGAAAGCCTTGGAATGATTGCTGATTATATTGTATACTCTTTGGGCTCATACCATTTCAGAAAATGTTAAAGCTGCATACGATTCACATCAGCACTCCTGAGAACATTGTGCTTATACAGATTTCAGTATTTTAGCAAAAGGTTGCAAATTAAAAACCAGTTTACTTAAGAATGTATGCAGTTTTTAACATGCAGAAATGATTGACAGTGGATTGGGATGGTATAGTCTGTAAAATGACTTGCTACAGGCTGGATGGTCCAGAGACTGAATGCCAGTGGGGGCAAGATTTACCGCACCCATCCAGACTGGCCCTGGGGCCCACCCAGCCTCCTGTAGAAAGGGTACCACATTACTTTCCTGGACATAAAGCAGCAAGAGCATGGCTGTGACCACTTACCTCCATCTGGCACAGAGATGAAAGTAACAGTAGAGCTGCACCACTCCTACACCTTGGGGACCTAATGACCTGTTTTAGGGGGAGCTTTACCTTTACCTTTTACAATGATAAATATGTAAACAATTATGGGATCATATTGTTTATCAAAAACAACTGTTTCCTGTGGTGCAGGTAGCAGGTCAAACTGTGTGTAATGCAGGTCATAAGTACATTTCTGCCATGTACATTTCTGGACCTTAGGAAGCTATCATGTGCATGTTTTCATTGATTATCCTATAAATCCATCATAAATATAGTATATTCCCTTTTCATGGTTGGTGCCAGGAATTGTGGATTAGTATTGCTGATCTAAACATGTTCAATACATAACTTTCTGACTCATTACAATGTTTATCACAGTTGACAGCACAAAACAGCATGTACTATAAATTCATATTTCCTGTTATGTAGGAAAGTTAAATAAAGCAAATGACAATTCTAGCTGCATATCATATCTTAGTTGAGAAAATTCATTGCCATCAAATGGCAAGAACTTTCAAATGAATGGTTAAAATACAGCCAAAAGCATAACAAGTATGCTGTTGTAATTTTGTTTCAAATGTGTTCTGAAGGAGTAGCATGGAAAGTTACATGACTCTCAGTTGTGTTACAATGTGAAAGGCATGGCACAGACAGCAACAGGTATTGCTTTGTGGCTGTAAGAAGGGTAGATTATACTACAACTTCTTAGTTTCTGGCCCATATCATTGGTCATTTCACAAACATCTTTGCATGGTAGCAGGCAGCATAGGAGTTGCTGCTGTTCTAATCTGTGAATGAGTCAAAGGTCACATATTTTATTTCAATGTACTGCAGTTGATTTTAGGCTGTTATTCACATTTAAAGAAGTAAGGTTGTGGACAGTTGTGGAAAGTTGTAATTCACTGCATTACAGGTAATGGGGTTTAAGTGACCATATTTAAGAAGGTGGTCCTTCAGCTCAGACATGAATCACTCCTAACAGACAGATTGTCAATGCACACTGAAGTTCTGCTGGTGATATTAGACACACTACATTCTGAAACATTTCTCCCCTTCCTCCTCCTCCTCTTCCCCTCCACCAACATGTTTTCTTCATTGTGAAGATTGTTCTTTAACATGCCTTACAAGTAATTATAGTCTGGGTTCGGTCTGGCAAATATGGAGGCCACAATCCTCTGCTGATTATTCTATCACCAAATATACTATGTAGATAATACATAGAATTGTTTGTGGTGGTGTGAGCTAATGCACTGTCTTGCTGAAGAAATGCCAACTTTGTCTCTTAACCTTTAGAGTTCGTGCGTCCTACCGTTTAGGACGGCATTTAAATACCTCCACGCTCCCTCATGGCTCGAGCGTCCTACCCTCTAGGACAGCCACAGCCTCAGCCGTTTAAATATTTCGCTCTCAATATATTTA
>Ga0131853_10020590_pt1 | contig 11975 bp, 3 predicted proteins | sample TergutLab28metaG_FD_92764 | JGI IMG/M metagenome (GOLD analysis project Ga0131853, IMG submission 92764) | Labiotermes labralis P1 segment gut microbial communities from Petit-Saut dam, French Guiana - Lab288 P1 (version 2) (version 2) | ecosystem: Host-associated > Arthropoda: Insects >...
CTAACATTGTGATAAAGTTTCGTGTTCCAAAAATGAAGCAATTTTGCAATCAGTTGCGAAACAACAAGAATTTAAGAGGCTTCTCTCGTATAGCAAGTTAAAATTTCCTTTTGTATGAAAGTATATTGCACTGTAACAGCTTTGAAATGTATGAGAAATGTTGTCCTGTACGCGTAGCTTTTGTCTGTTTTCACTTCATTAAATTTCTGTATGAATAATGACACAGCTTTCCACAGGAATAAACAGCTTTTGGATATCATGTTTTGGTTCTGTGTGAATAGCTTAGAAATTCACAAAGTACACGAAAATCTGTAAGTGTTAACACTGAATGTTTATCCAGCTTCAAGCTCCATTAAAACCCCGTCTACGTGGCACTGAGATCAGAGTCCTTTTTATCGCCACAAACGTACATATTGTTTTATTTTAAGCTGCTTTGTCATTTAGCGTATAAATTAATAAGTAATTAATGAACTTAACATTCGCATGATTTTGACATGGTTTCTAGGCCGTACAGCAAATTTTGATGTACATAGTGGTACAATCAGAAACAAAATGAGCAGAATATTATGTCTTTAGAAATAAACATAATATTTAAATTCTTCTAACTTAGAGATAGATCTTTATCGCTTTTAGAGTACGTATTACTGGGACTCAAAGACTCTAGTACTAAACTTTGAAATCATGTAATTCATAACCGTCAGTTCCCTGCTGTGAAGGAAGTTATTTATGATGGTTAGTTGCTTGCTATGACTAAAATTACAGATGAAGTTGTATATCTGCGAAAGTCACTCAGAAGTAAAATTAAATTATAATTATTACTGAAATTCATTTGTTCAGTTACAGCCTGAACTCTTTATTGTGAGTTTACAGGGAGGTAAAAGTGCAATAGTAATACATAAAATAAAAATTACTAATTATTACAATTATAATTGAACACTTATACCTACAACTTTATTGACACCACATTTTATCGTAAGGTGGAAATTAAGTTTACCTAGTCAATAATTGACCAACAAATACACGTATCTAAGGAAACAACCGCAAATTAATTGTTTTAGAGTTCTTGTAAATGTGTATGAATTTATACGATAGATTCTGGTTTAATTTAGTTAGTTATCCGAATTATACATAATTTAGCATAAAACGTTACAACGTCTTATGATAAATCTCTAGGGATTATTTCCAGACAGAAAATATGTATTTGAGCAATATGAATGTTCATTTATTTATTCGTTCACTCATTCATTCTATCTCCACGTAGTCTGTCTTACGACCGGTCCATGGTCTCTTCCAAAGCGAGCTCTCTAAAGAATGCGATCTAATGCGTCTTATTTCAATTTCCATTATTCTGTCCGTTTCTTAAGGTCATGTAGTAGCAACTTACACCTTCTTCCTCGCCTTTCCTTCACTCTTATCCTTCCTTCTTTATTTCTTTCAATAACGTGGTTTAGAAGGCAGCTTTTTTGCTAGATGTGGCCAATCCAGGCAGCCCTTCTTCGTCCTATTGTGGGATGTTAATTGTTTCTCTCTTCCTAGACTGTGTTCACACGATGGGTTCATATGACCTGCTCCATCCTTCTCCAGCACCACATTTACAACTTTCTATGTATTTTTAATCCACTTTCCAAAAAGTGCTTAGTACCAGTGCCATATGCAGCTATGCTTCAAACGTAACATTTAATTAGGTTGTTCCTTAGACATAAGTCCAATCAAAGTTTCCAACACAGATTTCCTATCACTAGATCTATCTAAATTTTAATCGAAACCAGGTCTCTGGTTTCTTCCGTATGAGTATCGACCCATCATTCCATATCTGGCCAAAAATCTGCAATTTGCAACACAAAATTCATCCAGTCGGAACACGTGAAAGCTTTGCTGAGGAGAAATCTCTAAAAAGTAATGTCAAATGAGAATCGAAAGTGAAATTAATAAAAAAAATATTCATGCTTAATTAATAAAAACACAAATATCACAGTTTTTCAAGCATCATTTGTAACATAAAGCGAATATGAAAATGCCCCACTTTTTATCAACGAAGTACGCAGCAATAAATGCTTACAAATACAAAATAAAATAATTGCTAAGTGTTGCGTGAACCTGGGGAAACAAAAGAAAGAATTGCCAATTAAAATAAACGCCGCTCGAAGTTCGCTATGACCCCTTCATACACTTTTCTACTGAAGCCAAACTATAAATAAAACAAAATTCGAAACAAATATTAAAAACAAATTACTAGTTAGGCATTAAATACGGAGTGGCTATGGTTAATATGGAAGAGGAAGTTATTTTGAGGGAATTAAGGAGAAATTGAAGGCAGCCTTCCTGCTAGAGGGCCCTTAGCCGCAAATTAACGTAATACGGCACAGTTTATAATTCAAGAGACAATCGGTTATGTCTTTCGAATTTGTTCTGTTTATTAGGCCACATGTCACCAATAACATTCGCTACTAATAATATTGGTAATATTACTTGTTCCACCTGCAGTTAGACGCTGGGTGCTAGGAGCTTATTTAAGTATTGCTGTTTCGTACTGGAAGTATTTTTCAAATTTCTTTTTTTAAATGTTTCTTCCTTCTTCACGAATTAGCTGAATTAAAAAAGGTATCAATGAATTAATTCTATATTTAAGATAACTGAAGAATTAAAAACCAACTAGATGCCACTTATTATTTTATTGTACTTCTTATAGGCTGAACATATTTCTGGCACTACTATGCCCATCATTAGGAGCTCGCGACTATAAGGTCTATTACCACATTGGTCGTTTCGTTCTTGGTTTGCTGTATGTTGGAGGTTAGGTGCGATTAGGCTAACCGCACTCCAACATACAGCAAACCAAGAATGACCGACTTAACTAAGCCGCTATGATGTGAACACCATAAAAACATGATGAAACTACACACACACACACTACACACTAAACACTGCTATTTTGACATAATTCTGCTTCATCTAGCTGGATCACTTTTCCTGTTTTTCAATAAAACATTATCCTGAGAGATCAGCCAAACTCTCTGAATAGGAAACAAGTCGGTTTAAAACCGCATTATTCTAAATTAATAATACTGTACATTTTTATCTAACGTCTCCATGTTGAAGACGTGACGACAGTTGATTTTCAATTTAATACTAGAATTTATATCCCAAATTAAATTCATTCTTAATTTAATCCTAAATTTAAGTACATTTTTTCCTGTTGTTTCCTAATACTTTAATATTTTCTTACATTCAGAAGGTATATTTTTCTTGTATTTTACTTATTGGGTACTAATGAAGACCCATAAACCTGAAATTAGTTCTCTTTAAAATGTCCCATTTTCCTTGCATTAGGATTTATCTGTACATTACTTGAGTCTAATAGATTTCCGTGTTTTTCTTTATTTAGTTATATTTTCGCTCATTAAATTATCATTAACTGGAGCCAGAAGCTTTATTTTCTATACATTTCCAATATTTCCTAATTTTCTTGGACGTTCCTAATTATTTCTTCTACAGCGCAGTTTTAAAGCAATGTTAGTGGCAGAAATGCATGTTTGATATCATTCTGAACTGTAAAAGCATTTTACCAAAATTGTAATTTAAAAAAAAACTAAATTTAAGAATACATTTAAATTTCGTGTTTTGTATACAAAATTTTTTTTTTACATCCTGTATATACCTGACGAAAGGAACTTTCGCTCATCACTGGTTCTTTCTTCTCCTCCGCCTGCGTGTCTCATGTATTTAATTAGCGGCATCCTTGAGGTCAGTCTCGTTAGCAACAGCTGAGAGCTAACTAATTACTGTCACTCATTAGGATGGTGACATCATTCTTTTAAAACCAGTGACGTCACTTCCACTAACAGAAATTACGTATCGCGTTTTTAGATAGCAACACCAAGTGCTTTACCGAAATTTTAGAAAAGATGTTTTTGTTTCAGTTTATTGTAATTACGAATTTTGTTTCAGAAAATATATGTGGAAACGTAGTGAGAACACACACATTTTAACCCTTTAAAGACGAAGCGCAGACTGCTTTATTTAAAGACCCACTTCGTACCGCTCAGAAAACACCTTTCTTCTCGTTTATAAAAACCAATCAGTTTATGCTGTAAGTGGCACAAGTCGCTGTTTATTCTGAGATAAATACAAAACACATAAATACAGTGTGGGCAGAGCGTACAGTTGTTGAATGTTAAACCTGTTGGTGCATCACGCAACCATTAGGCTTTGAAAGGTTAATCCATATGAGATGCAAGAGTTAAGTTAGAATGAATATTTGTTGATTTACCTTGTGAAACAAGTTATAGAATATCGTTTTATTCTAAAGGAAATTGTAAAAATGTTTTAGATAGATTTTAGACAATGAATTTTGTCATGGATGGATAACTGTATTAATTTTATCTCGCAAGAGAGAGCATTCCATTGCGTTATGTACAGATAGTGTAATAAATATAGACAGTAAAACACAACCCTTTATTTCAAATAAAACTATTTTACTTACATGAAGTCCCTACATGTGTCCTACTATAATAATGCCTATAATAATAGCAGTGGTGTATTACACAATATCTTCGAGTATTTTTCCTATTAGGTTTAATAAATAAAAACGAATACTTTAATTTATTATGAGTATAAAATTATAATTTTTTTAATATTCAATGACAATGTGGGTGTTATGTATGCACGTTGAATTTGATTTGTTAGTTCTGTTCCAAAAAAGTCTATTCGTAAGAAACTGGAGCTCCGATATATTATTCTTCTATATATTCCTATGAATTCTTTATAATAAGAGTTGTAAAATTTAAAACCAAATGTAAATCTGATGTTTCTTATTTCTTGCTGTGTATCAAGTACATTTCGAAGTGCTCTCTTTTATTCATGTAAGAAAGAAGTCTCTTTTGTTTTAGTATTACTTTTCTTTACTTACTTTTTGCATCTTTCCTGAACGTAGTTGTAATACGCACTGAAACGAGTAGTGACTATATATTAGTAAAAAAATTAGGTTTAAAATAACGTGTTATGATCGACTATATTTATTGCTAATTTTGTACTTCTTTTCAATAAGTATAGAAGACCCGATATTAATTTGTGACACGGAAACTTTTTCTACACACTTTGGAATTAAAAAATTCTTAAAATTTTTAAAAAGACACACAATGTAAGTGTAACGTAACAATGAGGCCCTTTCGCCTAACAATTGTTGTTGTGGAAAAGCAATAAATATTACTTAAAATGAGTAGGTGTGTCTGTGTTTACTGCCTTAGTTAGCCGGCATGCAAATCACATCTTTTCTACTCCGCATTTTAATGTCATGTGTGGCCTGCCTGGTTGTACTTATTTTCCAAATTTTTTTATAAAGACACTATTTTCGGAAAAAAATTATTAAATATGATGCTTGTTTTGATTTTGCCTAAAAATTTTGTCTCAAATATTTCTCATTGTAGACATAATTCTACAAGGTATTATTACACATAATTGTACACAAGGTAAAGTAAAGTGTTCCCGTTACAGGCCGTGTGTGGCCCAGAGGGTGGGTAGAGTTATAGATGACCGCGGCACTAGAAGGGGGTGAGTGGTCAGCAGCACGTCCAGGCCGCACTTTACCACCGGGAAAGACCCGGTACCCATTTTAAAGGAGGCTGGGTGGGCCACACGGCCGGTCTGGACGGGCGGAATTTCTCGTCCCCAACGGATTAAGATCCTGGACTGTCCAGCCCGTAGTCAGTCGCTATAACAACTGAGCTACCAATTGTTCATAGGTCTTCATGTGCGTAAAGTACCTGTTGTGCCTGTCAGATTGTAATGAAACTTGAAAGTTTGTCGAAGGATTTTCGAAAAATATACAAATATAAATTGTCACAAAAATTTAGCCAAGAAGGAGGTTATTGTTCAGCGTGGAAAGAGGACAGATAGACAGAGAGACGGACCGAAGGACAGGTAACTGTGACAAAGCCAGGAGACCCTTTTGGCAAATTTGCGAATGCAGCTACATGAGAAATTGCAGAAGTGAATCCTTGTGGCAAATTTGCTGAAGGCACGTGGAAATTAAGAATGCAAAATTTTAAAAGAATTACATATAATTATATGTAAAAATATTAGGCTAATGGCTTATTTATTTTTATTTGTTTTCTTATGAAATTCGGGTAACAATACAAGTTATGCTACATCTTATCCTTGCCGAATTTGATTGGTTCGATGTATTTTCAAAAGCTCAAGAAAACTTCATTGATTTGGTAATTGAGTGTTTTTATTTGTGGTTCATTTAATGACATCACCAATATTGCGCGCCACTTAAAAGCCGATGATAGATGGAAAAAGATATTAGTATTTGGATGATAATTATCTGTGGTTTCGCCGTATTATCAAGAAGCGCGGTTTTCTGTAAGCCACAGATTTGTGAAACATGTTTTTTTTGTGTGTAAGAATTGATATGTGGAAAATATGTTACTGTAAATTGTGCCAGTAAATTGTATATTTAGAGATTTTAACCATAAAAATAAGAATTACTTCAGTAAAGCAGATGTTTTGTGCGAATCTTTAGGAGATATACCTGAACAGACATATTTATGTATAAATTTCTTTCATTTTGTTGAGTCGAGTGTTAAATCTGTTGCCTAATCGGAATATTCCATTCAGATCGACAATGCAATAAGCTATAACATCCACAAGTGTTTGATTTGATGGACAGCTCTTACGGTTAAATACCAATACACGCTAGACAAATAAACATACTGTCCCTACTTCTGAGGTGTTCCACCCCGTTGTGTGTTTAAACTATATGGTGAGGTAGATTCAGTCAAAAACACAACTATAATATATGGCTAAATGATGGTGTTTATTAGCAATTACATGTTTCGGCCTATAGCGGCCATCTTTAGGCATATTATATAAAACTCTTTTAGCAAGAAAATTGTCAAAACCTGAAGATGGCCGCTATAGGCCGAAGCGTGTAGTTTTTACATTGCTAAAAACACCACCATTTATCCATATATTATAGTTGTATTTTTGACTGAATCTACCACACCATATAGACCGTCTCTACGACACATCCAGTCACATTTATTGCAACAAAGTTGTCTATTTCGGCCCGTTAGAGGAATATCATCAGGCTCGCAAATACGGACTGCTTTGAAAGACATATAGGCATACAAAGTACATACTTAATTTGTTTATATGATATTTCAAGTAGTAAGGGAAATTATTTAATGGCTTTTATTTTATCAGTTAATTGGTGTAATTATCATCAAGTAATCTATTTTAAAAACAGTGTGTATGAAATGTTACATTTTTTACTTTAATATTTGTTTCAAATTGAAAACTGTATTCATATTTTCTCTACGTCCAGGTCTAGGTTGTCTTTCTTTGGTTTTCTAATTTTTGTTTCAAGTTGTACGATGGTCAGTTCACACGGGGTGTATAATAGTTTGTTACAGATTTTACGTGCTAAATACTGTCTGCTATTTTTGGTTTTAATATTTTCAGAATTCTATTTTTATTGTTCAAATATATTACTGGCGTGGACCCCTGTTTTCTTTAAACCTCGCATTGCTACCACACAAAATTGGATCTCACAAAAACATAGGAGGTGTCTACTATTTTGCAGGCTTATCTTTCTAAATTCTTATATTGTACAGCCTGATGATGGATCTGCTGTGGACCGAAACGTGCAGTTGTGTTAGACATAAAGCCTGTGTGTTAATCCATATAGTGTTTGCCTTTTTGTGACGCAGTGACAATGCTCTATGTGGGACCTGTTATGTAATTAGTACTATTGAGTAGACTGGTGAAGCTAGAACAGTGACTAGGCTAGGATAACAGAGAATAATCTCTAATGAATGGTATGGCGAATATGCAGTAGTTATAAGCAATTAACACTTGGAAGACCCAGGGGTAGATGAGAGGATAATATTAAGATGGATATTCAGGAAGCGGGATGGTGGGACGTGGTCAGATTGATCTGGTTCAGGATAGGAACGGGTGGCGGACACTTGTGAATGCGGTAATGAACTTTCTGGCTGCATAAAATGCTGGAAATTTCTTGGCTAGCTGAGAAACGATTAGCTTTTCAAGAAGGACTCTGCTCCATGGAGTAGTAAGTAATAAACACGCTGGCAAACCGATCGACTGATTGGAAAGGATATATGCATGTCACCCCTATAACTTATCATCGTACGTAATGTAATATATATATATATATATATATATATATATATATATTGTAAGAGTGAGGAGTTTGTTGTGGCTAGCGACAGTTGTCAAGTCCCTGTCCCACTTAACCCTACGTTTCGAGCTGACTGCCAGGTGTTAGGCAGTTTGCATGATACTGTCGGCAGGCATTCTCTTTACGTGGCGCTCCATAAGTGTCAGTAATTCATCTAGTGTTGGCAGCAACGAAATAAATTTAGGGTTTACAAACTCCCCTAAGCAAGGCTACACTACCGAGCATGTATGACCCTTCGATCCTTCCTGGTATTTGGGATGTGTGGTCACCGACAGAATCGGTTGCCGTTGTGTTGTGGATCATCACCGTCGACACACCCAGTAGGTAAGACATTAGATATCCTGAGCTTAATGTACTGCACTGTTTCGCAATTTGCCTGTATGCACTAAAGAACACTGCACAAAACTTAGTTCAGGTTAGCCGGTATCCGAGTGAGATCTGAAACCGTGACGTCAGGAGCACCAAGCAGCTGAGCTACACCGGCTCAGTTAGTGCCATTACGTAGCATGACACACCTCAGCTCAGAAATACGCAATCTTAATTCCGACAGCCGTGAAAATATGACATCTTAAAAACAAAGAATATGATCGTGTATCAGTTTGTGTTTGTGTGTGCCAGTGTTTAAATTTCGTGTTTGTATGTGCCAGTGTTTAAGTGTATGTGTGTCATTGTGTTTGTATATTGTGTCATTGTGCAGGTGTGTGTATGTGTGTGTTTATGTGTGTGCGTGTGCGTTATGTGTAAGTGCCTATCTGCTGTGTGTGTCTATGTGTATGTCTGAATGTGCATGTGTCCATGTGTGTATATTCGTGTGTGCTATTGGTGTTTATGTGTCAGTGTAGCACTGTGTGTGTGTGTGTGTGTGTGTGAGCGTGTGTATGGGTGCTGAGTGACAATAATTCTGGAGGAAAACTCGATTTCTTACTTGAAATGAAGAAGATGAAACACAGTTTATGTAAACAAAAGAGATGGGGGAAACATCCCAGGAGGTTGACATAGTGCAATCTCGAGAGTATGTGTTGATGTTTCAGAGGTATCTGCTGTCGCTGTTATTAGGATACGTCTATCTTCCCATACCATGACGTCAAACTTCATGTGATTTGTGGTTATTCATTACATCTTCCTACATGATTGAAAACATCCTCTTATAATAAAAAGGCCCCTTCTTTTAATTTGAAGCTACATATACTCTATATACTTACTTACTCCATGGTGCAGAGTTCTTTTTGAGAAGCTAACTGGTTTGCAGCTAGTCAAGAAATTCTCCTTATTTCACGGAACCCGAAGGTTCATTACCGCCCTCACAAGCATCCGCCACCCGTCTCTATCCTGAGCCAGCCCAATCCAGTCCATATACCCACATCTCACCTCCTGGAGATACATCCTAATATTATCCACCCATCTACGCCTAGGTCTCCCCAGCGGTCTCTTTCCCTCCGGTTTCCCCGCCAAGACCCTATACATCCCCCTCTCCTCACCCATACGCGCCACATGCTCAGCCCATCTCATTTTTCTCGATTTTATCACCCGCAATATATATATAAATATATAAAAATAAATATATATATATGATGGAGGTTCTCTTTAGCTGTTTTTCAGCATATATGTAAATATATATATATATATATGGTGGAGGTTTTCTTTAGCTGTTTTTCAGAACCAAAAGTATGGTGCCATCCTACACTTCTTTTCTGTACACATCGTGTTGACTTACAGAACATACATGTTTGTTGCACATCTGTCATAAATCATGCGTGCTGTATGTCCTACCGACCTCCTTGATTTAATGATTACTTATTTACAAAGATAATAAATTACGATATTCTGCAATATGAATTTCTCCATCATTTCCTCCCTTCTTTTAACTTTTTTCTAATAAAATTTTCTACTATTGTCACAAAGTCGACAAATACTGTACAATTTAAGTTTGAGGGAAACAATGTGCGTCTTTTAAGTAGAAACTCTGGCACATCGTTTCAACATGTTTTAGAAGTCTGCGATCTGTAAGCCTTGTGCTTATTTGTGAGAACCTCTTCCAAACAACGTAAGAAGTAACAGTTCTTTATAAATTCTTTTCTGGCTGGGTAGTGTGGAAACCGACAAGTTAAGACGTCATATACTGACCTGTCTCTATGGTTGAGTGTTTAGCAAATAAAGTTTCGTAGTTTTTGTGTTAGATAAGCTTTTGTTCGGCAAAAGTTTTTGTCGACCTTTTACGTTTCGTATTAAGAAATATTTATGCTTCCTGTGTCTTCGTTTATCTCCACCCTTCCTTGTTTTCCTCAAAACTCAAGACGTCTTGTAACATTTTACGTACTGCACGGCAAAATTTAAACTTATTTTGTTTTATAAACTGATTTAAATCTTGAAGTTTGCACCGTGCATCAATGATAATTAAACACTTTTTTATCCAACAAATTCACAATATATAATATGTCGATACAATTTAAATTATAAAATATTTAAAAGTGTTCCAACAGGTTTCGCGTCACAGAGGATCCATCATCAGAGAGCCTTGTACAGAGCTTGACTAAAAATTACAAGAATGTTTCTATTGTGTCCGTTGACATGGACAAGATCGGTGTTACGGTAGCATGTTCTGACCCGTTGTGTGTTTGTGTGTAGTTCACTGTATATGAAGGCAGTGCCTTCGTGTACAGTGAACTACACACACACACACACACACACACACAACAGGTCAGAATATGCTGGCATAACATCGACCTTGTCCATGAAAACGCACACGATAGAAACTTTCTTGTAATTTTTAGCAAAGCTCTGTACAAGGCCCTCTGATGATGGGTCCTCTGTGATCCGAAACATGTTGGAGCACTTTTAAATATTTTTTAATTTTAATTGAATCTACATATTATATATTGTGCATTAGTTGGATAATAAAGTGTTTAAACTGATTTAAAACTTAGGATTTCTTACCTCTTGAATTGAGCAGTGTTGCTGGATAACCGGTCCTGTCCCAGACGAACGCAGTCAAAAGTCACGGTGTCCACCGCTGTGAAAACTTCAAGACTTGAAATTAAATCCTAAGAGCAAATAATTCTGAAAAGTCTTTATTTTCAGGTGACGTGAAATGGAGATGATAGTATATGAAAGCACGGATATGACGGTGAGAGGAATAAGGTGCAGTATTTAAGCTAGAAGAGGACGGCCCCGGTGGCTCAGTGGTTAAGGTGCTGTGCTAAAAATCGGATGGTCGTTGGTTCGATTCCAGATGGTGTCATTGGAATTTTTCATTGACATAATCCTTCCGATCGCACTATGGCCCAGGACTCGACTCAGCCTCTAAGAGAAATGAGTACCAGGAGCATTTCCTGGGGGTAAAGGCGGCCGGTGCGTAAGGCTGACAACCTTACCACCAACCTGTGTCATTGTCACGTAATCTGGGAACCTTAACTTCCTGGTACCCTCTGGGCACCTCGGGCCTGTAATGGGACTGATTTAGCTTTCTATTTAAGATAGAAACGGATCAAAATAGGAAGAAAGATGGTGGATGAAAAGAAAGGCGATAAATAGTGAGAAAAATATGTAGAAAGAAGTAGAAAAAACTAGAAGTAAACAATAAATGGAAAAGAATAGGACACGAAAGAGGATAAACAGTAGAAAATATAAAACGAATGGATTTTGTGGTGAGTGACATGCCTTCAAATGACTTCACAATTTAATTAGCTGAAAAAAGTAAAAAACCGGAAATGTTTGTTTTTTTGTATCAAACAGCAATAGTTTAAGCAAGGATATGGCAGTCGAAAAAAACTAA
>Ga0131853_10020592_pt1 | contig 11973 bp, 5 predicted proteins | sample TergutLab28metaG_FD_92764 | JGI IMG/M metagenome (GOLD analysis project Ga0131853, IMG submission 92764) | Labiotermes labralis P1 segment gut microbial communities from Petit-Saut dam, French Guiana - Lab288 P1 (version 2) (version 2) | ecosystem: Host-associated > Arthropoda: Insects >...
AGAGGAGATGTACCTCTTTCTCCCATACGCCTTCAGTGGTTCACATTGGTCTACTGTCGAGGGTAACTTTGAGAGGAGATGTACCTCTTTCTCCCATACGCCTTCAGTGGTTCACATTGGTCTGTACCTTACAGTTTATTATCTCCGTAAACAGACAAAAGAGAAGCTGCTTGGAAATAACACAATCTGCTTTTCCACATAATTATCTTCACGAAATTTGTGGACCAGTATATGCCGTTGAACGTAATACAGATTCCTTTGCAAGTTCCGACACGTCCAAATGGTCATCAAGTTCTTACAGTGGCGCAAGGTTTAAATTTGTCCTCTGTGGAGCATTTTTGTCTCGTCATGTAGAGTTAAACGTTTTGTGGGAAGACTGTAACTAATTACATGGCCTTGTCTGGGATTTTGACTGCGTGCAAGCTTTTCCGTTTCTGTAGCCCAGAGGTAAACAGTCCCAATTATACACCGTTTATAGTAATGATTATAATAATGTGCTTATAATGAAATTCTACCAACGGAAACAGCAATTACGGAGCAAAATGTCAATCTAAATGTCACGTGGTAAAAAAATATAGAATGACAACTAAGTATGCGAACTTATATAAATGTGAGTCACAAATGTTTGTAAGTTCTACGATTACGTCACTTCATTCATCAAACATATTATTTCTTCTTCTTCCGCGTATTATTTGTTCGGGTGTTAAATTAAATTTTAAGCCAAGCATCAGGTTTAACATACAAAAATGTTCTGTGTTCTCCTGGTGATTTTTATGGATCTCAAAACAAAAAATGATTATTTCAATACATGGCATTAATTAAATGGTTTTAATAAGCAAGACGGATTGTATTTATTTTGTTTTTGGCAAGACAGCCCCCCAGTGGGCCATGGCCTCCTCATTTACGAGGTTACTAGATCGCATACAACGACGCACCACAGTCGGTAGGACTCCTCTGCACGAGTGATCAGCTCCTCGCAGAAACCTCTACTTGACACTCGCAGCACTCACAACAGACAAACGTCCATGCCCCCGGTGGGATTCGAACCCACAATCTCAGCAGACGAGCGGCCGCAGACCTACGCCTTAGATCGCGCAGCCATTAGAATAGGCGGATTGTGTTTACTAACTGAATATTTAAATATTACCGATGCTAATTTTTGTCCTAGTGGGTTTAATATCGCTTAGTTAGTTCTCAGTTGCTTCACCATATTCGCCACTGGTATAAAAAAAGTGTATTTAACAGTAACGTTTATATTTACCGATATTTAGGGGGAAACACTGAGACACTTTTCTTTGTCTATTCTTTTACGGATTTCTTCGTTTTAAAAGTGTTCTAGTTTACAAGCGTAGACGTTCTCTGCTGATGTAGGTTTTACTTTTATATCCCACTTACAGTTCCAGACAAATAACGTCTTACCAGTTAATTAGCAGCCATATTTTCTTTCAAAAAAAAAGTACAGTAAATTTTTCTGTGTACAGCCCACGAAAGCACATAGGAACAGGAGAATTATAATGTCGGCAGCAGACGAAGGGAAGTGTTCAGATTCAGACAGCGGCCTCTTTATCGCAGGTAAAAAAAAACCCCGGTACCCATTCAGTAGGAGGCTGGGTGGAATCCAAAATCCGGCGTACGCATTTTGGAAAATGTAAATCTTTTGTCCTTACCAGTAATCGAACCCCGATTTTTGCAGACCATAATCTAGTCACTACACTGATTGTTATATTTTTAATTACGCTGAATACCGTATTTTGAAGTGGGTTCAGGGTCTGAACTCTTTTGTTTCAATAAATCCTTTCTCCACGCTTGTTCCTAATTTACTAGAAAGAATCACACGCATGTGTATGAATATTTCTATTTTGTTTTTTCCGATAATTTTGCAGTTCATCTCAAGGGAACAAAGTAGCCAAATCGGCAGTGTTTCGTACCTGCAGTTTTCCCGTGCCCGTCTTGTGTCACTACCGCCACGCAACTATCTTACCTCTGTATTACCGAAGTGTTTCATTTCCTCGCACCGGATGCGTAATAGCATATTGCACATACTGCGCAATGGCAGCTTCTTTCCACAACCTCTTCATTGCACGAGTTCAAGAGACGGAGATCTAGAGTTAAAGCGGCCGGAACGAAAGATGTCCACTTTCCTCCACCTAGAACCGATACTAATAGTGCATACAGCTGTACTTCCACTCTTCCAAACGCCTTTATGGCGTGATGCTTAAAGAACAGGACCATCCCCCCCCCCTACACACACACACACACCCTTCATTTCCTCCTTCTATTAATTTGTTTAAATTTTAAATAAGCTACACTAAAAGTTCCGGACCGATGTTTGGTAGGCCACTCGTCGTCTGATAACATTATACCATTTCATTACAGTATCACCATCACCACTAAATGTTCCACGGACCATTGTCTCATCACTTTCGCATTTCTTAACCACCCACTTTTGTCCTACCAATCATTAGTCTAGAACTTTTGCTGCAAATTATTTCCAATTTTAAGATTTTTAAACTTTACTCAAACTAATTACTAATGTTTTGACAATACTTCTACGTATTGTAAAAATCCTTCCGAAACGTAATATTCACAAATATTTTGTGTAAGGACGAAATCTCTACCTTAAATTTTTACTGCTGAATGTGCAGCTGCAGCTATATGGCTTCCTTTTTATATTTCCGAACCGTAAAGCCTGTTGACGGTTGTCTCGTACAGTCGAAAATTGTAGTTTTTTTAATTACACTTAAAAATTGTTTTGTACAGATGGTTTGTCTTACTGCTACGTACCGTGAATCAGCTCTTAGGGTGGAAAACGGTAGGTGGGCAGGTTGTTCCCACATTCCGCGAGACTGGTGGTTAATTGGGAAGGCATCGTCCAGAGTCTAAATCAAATGTCACTGTGTACTCACCGCCACCAGATCACCTTGGACCGACCCACACAAGAAGTGGCATGGCGGGCCGCAGCAGATTATTTATTTACGGCTTCTAATAATGGTGGTAACACTGCTAGATGTGGAGACGTTCTTCTCAGTTACCGAACGAATATGGAAGTTAAGACGCGGTTAAGCCGGGTGTCACGATAAACGGCTTCAATCCTCACCCTTGCAGAAAATGACGGAGATCCTGAATATGAGCAGTCTGCTACTCCGAGTTGAATGTTGGCAACCTGTTGAATTATATATTGTTTAAATGAGTATGTTGGACTATTTAATAATATATTAATATCACTTTCAATATATATTGTAGAAATTATTTCGCTAGTGGTACTGAAAACTTTGTATGAGCATTTCAGCAACAAATACGCCGGACGGTCCCAGACATAACACATAATGTTCCAGTGGTCAATAAAGATACGTTGGCTCCTATATTTTTGGAATGCCGATGAAAAAATGTGGAGGCACACAATTTTTTCTAAAATTGTAACTACATGCTCAAGGGGTGTTCGAAAAATGTTTCTGTATTTGTTGTGACCTAAGCCTTCATTAGGCTTACCATTTTCGCAGTAGGTCTTCACTGTAACATACCCTGAGCCAGAAGAAGTCAGTACGTGACTTCTTAGAGTATATTTTAAAATGTATTTTAATATTATCCTTCCATCTACTTAGTCTCGCCCCTGCAGATTTAAACGTATAATTTCGTGTCAAAATACTCGTTTGCAGGCGCGTTCGAAAAATTGCGATTAGTGACATTTAGCTTCGTCATTTTTTGTCCATCCGTCCGTCAGCATGGAACATCGCGGTTCCCACTGGACAGATTTTAATGAAGTTTGATATTTGAGTATTTTTCAAAAATCTGTTGGAAAGTTCAAAATCTATTAAAACCTCACAAAAATAACCCAGCCTTTACATGAAGATCAATATACATTTGTTTATCATATCTCGCTCAGTTCTATTTAGAATTAGAAATATCTCAGCGCAGATAAAATCAAAACACACATTTTACATTCAATAATTTTTTTTCCAAAACCGCTCCGTTTATAAGGTAATGCGGAAAAATTCTGTACCACCGGACAGATGACAATATGACGCATGCGCATTGCATGCTGGTTACCCAAGTCTACAAATACACATGCTCAGAATATGTAATACTTATGCTCTTCCACTACAACAATTGTTACACGAACGCAACTTAATATTATGTTATACGTACGGTGTCCGTCTTTTTGCTTCTGATTTAGGTATTGGTGTGGTATCTTAACCAACTGACTATAACTGCAAAGTGACTGCGAAGCAGGCTGAGTTTGCTGTGTGAACAGCTCGTTCATCTGAAATATATATCAACTCCAACGCGACTGTAAATAATTAATTGGGAAGGACCTGGAAGGATATGTTTGAGGGCTGCTTGCCGGAGCAGACCGAGCTAAAAGTTCAAGTTGTCTCTATCCAAGTCCATGAAGGCGTATAGGCGGAGTGGAGTTATAACTCAACTCATTCTTAACAGCGACACCGGGTGGACGTGTGTGGTAAACTTCACACGCGGGCCGCTTTTCCCCAGAGAAGGAATGCCAGTAGTCATTAGATAGAAAGCTGCTTTGGCTCCGGAGCAGGTCTGGACGGTATACAGTAGAAAAACACCCCTTGTCACTACCGTGATTCAAACTCCGCACCGTCCACACCGAGAAGACAGCGAAATATCTCAGTAAGTGTAAACGATTCTCCAACCGAGATTCAAGCCCATATTCTCCCGATTACAAAGTATGAGAGCTGTCAGCTGCACATTCATATTCATCGCTTTTGTGAAAAGGTTTATTGTAATGTACAGAAACAACTGAGCAATTTAGGAAATATGCCTTTTGGTACCTTGCGCTGTGTCGCTGGATAAACTGTTCCCGACGTAAAGAAAGAATGTCTGGACTTCATCTCCAATGGTTCAGGGTGCAGAAATAATCCCAGAAAATCGAAATTCCCCATTACACAGCTGCAAACATTCCAAAACTCACAATTGTGTGCCCTGTAGCGGCCACCATTTGTTAGGATGCAGGGGGCGTCTTACAGCAGTAACATTTTATGCCTGGCAATGCCCCACATTAAACTGTTCTGGATGTCTCCAGAGAAGAATACAACATGAACCTGTTCTTTCTCACAGCCGGTCCCAGTGGCCGCGCGGTCTGAGGTGTAGATATGCAGGTGCTCGCCTGCTGAGATTGTGGGTTCGAATCACTTCTGGAGCATGAATGGTTTCTGTGCTGTGGGTGTTGTGTAAATAGAGGTCTCTGCGAGGAGCTTATCACTCATCCAGAGGAGTACTACCGAATGTGGCGCCTCGTTGTGTGTGATCTAGAAACCTCCAAAATGTTCTACGTTGGGCCGCAGCGCAATAAAAAAAGTAAGAACGAAAGAAAGAAAGAAAGAATTTGAGATAAACTGCATTCATAGATTTGTTAACTCATTAGGACTGAAGCAAAATGATAAATAAATAAATCCGCATTCGGATTTCTAGTTATCTGGTCTAAACAACCGTCCAATTAACTTCTCGCGCCAGATGTTTAAAGAAAACACAGCATTTGTATTAGTAAAAATTGTTCGTGTCTCACCAGTGAAATGATGGTCATTCTTTTTGTTCTGTATGGTTAGTGTGTAAGAGCAGCAATACGAATTGGAGCGACTCGAGATTTATACTGTCTTATACGTCCGTGTATAATGGTCATATGTAAAAACGGAACAATGGTAGTGGCATTGCACGTAAGTTAAGATATTTTTCAAATACATTACAACGGCGTCGCTTTTTATGAGATGGACTCATTTCTGAATAGTTCGCTTAATTCAAGACTAATTTTCATATAGGGTAAATGTAAATTAGGGGTGATGTCATCTCGGAGTCCCTAAATCTATAAACTTTGTATTTTTTTTTTTGCTTATAAACCAACTTTTAAGCATCAAAGAAGTAAGTAAACAACAAAAGTTGCTGTAATTACAGTTTCATTAATGAATATTATACGCTGCCTAAAGGCTGGAAAAAAATTATCATACTCCGACGATACTGAAGGAAGTGGGGAGGGAACAGCCGCCCCATTAGGAAAAGCTGTCTCGCCACTGATTTTGAAGGCTGGTCTGACAAGATTTTTTGTTATTTTGGAATCGTATTTTCAAATTGTGCGCATAAAGTGATACTTCATTAATATTTCTATAAGCTTACCCCGCTATTTCAAATTCGCCTACCATGCCACCACTCTGCACTTGTGACTCTGTATACATTATGTGCTTCATATCCACTGTACAAATAACTCTGTGCTGCAAAGCCAACTGAGAATCAATTTGTGTGTGTGTGTGTGTAAAGTGTTTATGAAGTTAAATCTGTTGTTAACGCAAAGTACGCACTATATTTTATCGTTATGAAACAAAATTGATTTTTCCCCTCCATCATTATTTAACTGACTTGTCCGAATTACTTTCTTTGATATGGGCCAATATAACGTTTTCCTTGTTGATTCGTATTTCGTACCTTTTTGCCTATTATTTAAATGATTATACAGTGGAATTCTGGTAGAGGGTCGCCTTGTTCATAACGTCGAGACATCGCCGCGAGTCAAAATAAGTTTCATACCGTTCAGTTGCCAGACTGCTCTACTGCACGAAATCAAATCCGAAAAAAAGTCGTAAGTCCTTTTTGCTGTGACAGGTTTTTTTTTTTTAATAAGGTTTGTGGGACCGAGTGGAAGAGATGACCAATTAAAGCATACCTGTGGATGTGCTCCGACATTCCACAAGTGCAGTTGTCACAGCTGTCAATGGGACTAACTTCTCCTCCGGATACCCTCAGGAGAAGAGAACTCGCATTCACCTCCTAGTCACAGCGTTCCGAACTTTCAGCGATGTGGCCATCAATTAGGCATGTAAAGATCCACAGGGTACACAGGAGTGTAGAGATATGAAAAACACGCGATTAATTAAATGAGTTTATTTTTATTTTGTGTTCTGAAATGTAAGTAGTTTTTCAATTTACGTAAGGGCTTCTTCACAACATTGCTGGAAAATCTGTAACGTTCGTCATGTTCGCTTCTCCTAACAGCTGAAAGTGCTCTGGGCAAAAAAAAAAAATGTGACATTGTACGCTCTTTCCTGTGGCTGTTTTAGACGACAGATAAACGACGAAATTACGAGCTAGAATATTTATACATCTTAACGACCCCACTCCCACTAAGTCATATTAGGGAAATTTTCACTTGCAAAAGTGGAAAGATTTACAACATTGTTAGTAACATAACGTGCAGAAACCTTGATTCGCTTACCTGTCAATTCCCTGTTCGCAGTCCACTGAAAAACAACACATCATTACGAAATTTTCACTCTGGGATAAGGCGGCCAGAGCGTGGAACTCATCACTCATCTCCTTCTAGTGTAAAGTTTAAGAATGCCTGGAGATATATCTCCATTCCAACGTAAGCATTCATCGTGTGGTGTTTAGTGTGGCACAGGCAAAACTTTATCTTTTACTGAAATATATTTACATATCTCTTACACAATTAAAAGTCGACATCAAAATGTTATTTAGAAATAAACGAATATCGTACCATATTCCTTCTTATCGAATATGACCACGACATAGGCCTGTGTTTCAGAAAAATTATCTAGAGGAGAATTTAATGTACTCCACATTCCGTGCAAGAGAATGACTATACAGTATTTAATCCAACAATCTGGAAATCAACAATAAACAATCATTGGTTATTTACGATGTCCCGCCTATACGTTCCCGCCTCTACAAGGCCACTCTCAGAGAGGCTGTGTACGAAGGAATACAGATAGAGTGAATTCTGTCGAAAAACATATGTATCTTCGACAGAATTTGCTGTATCTGTATTCCGATGTATGTAGCCTCCCTGACGAATGGCTTTGTAGAGGCCGAAACATGTAGAAGGGACAACATATGACAAATGATAGTTTGTTGTCGATTGTACAAATTGTTGGATTAAACATTGTAAAGATCTAGATTAATTTTGAAGTTTTTAACAGCAATGAGAGTGAAAGACCATTCTGGAATGTGACACCACGTAGTCTGGGAAATATTTACCACCGTTTCGGAGGAATATGCTGACTCCATCTTCACAGTAAAAGGTTTTATATTGTCTACCAAATTACAAGGTGTCACTTCCCAGAAGACATTGTTCCTCAGCTGATATGGGATAGATGTTCTCTAAGTCTCACCTGGAAATGATGATTGTATGTAATGCAATAGAATCAGACAGCTGTCGGCAACATGTGACAGTTCATGTGGTCCCTACTGTAGTCGCGTCATTATCCACTCAATTCGCAGTGAGTCAGCGAAAATGATACGATCACGAGGCGGCGAAAGTACCTTCTGTGCAGTCAATTACTAATGTAATTCGTAATGCGTTAAATTGTATCGATTCTGCACCTCCGTTCGGATCAGACACGCTTCAACTAAAGTCTAATAAATAGCGAAACCGCTGACTTAAAAGTGTACAATGAAATGCACTAAGGTTCTGTCGTCAGAACTTACACCTAACAGCGGTTCAGGCTTCAAAACTGGAAGATATTTACGGATTTCTCGTGGCCAGTAAATATTTCGGACCCTTCCGAAAATAACAAAGGAGAGATATTTTAACGATCCCCCCTTCTTTCAATAATAACTAACAATGAAATTTCCTACAGCGTCGTTGTGTGACTTCAGTCCTTTCCCGGTGACTTAATGGCTACTCAGTTATTGAGATATCATTCACAAGTAATAGCAATATACTGATATCTTAATTACTATAGACAGAAACCCTTCTAGCGAAGATAATCATTGTTGACATTTTCAAGCACTTCCTCACATTAGTTACAAAGTAAGTATCTTTGTCATGCTGACGCTGTATCACCGTCATAAACCTTTTTAAGCCAGTCAAATCTCCTTCTTTACATGCCAGTTTAATATATTCCCCGCAACTACGTATCATTAAGTTGCCGTTTGGCTGAAGATATTCCACCGAAATCACTGTGTGTTTCTTTTACAGTGTCCTTAGTAGCCTGTCTAGAAGGCAGAACAGTCACACTAAGCGGTACAATAAATATTTAATTGCACAGAGAACGAAAATCCTACGTGCATGTATTTTTCCAGTAACCTTCCTCTCACCACTTCCAACGTCCAAATATTATCTTAAAACCCTGTGCATAAACACTGTCAATCTATGGTCCCTTCGCGAGATGGGACACCAAGTTTCACACCCTTATAAAACAACGGGTAAACTCATAGTTTTTATGGTTTCAACTGCAGTCTCATGTGTGGGGGAGAGAAAACAGGAGATTCTCAACTGTTGAAAGGCAGGTAAGCATCTAGGAAATTAATTTATTGTTTGTACAAGCGAATTTTTATTTCTGTCATTTTCAGGTCTGAAACATGTAAATACCAGAACCTTATATGTATACAGAATTACAATTATGCACAGAACTGACTTCTTCCATGTTGAGAATTCCAGAATATATATATTATTGTAGCATATAAATAGAGTTGCACGTTCCACGTAGTTAATTAAGAGTGTCAGGAGACTGCAAACGAATGCATATGCCAAAGACATTCAGAGAAAAAGGTCCGGGCTCGAGTGGACATATCTCATTAACAAAACGAGCAAGTTAATTATGTCTCCTTCACATTTATTATTCCTGCTCCTTCTCGAGTTGTCAGTTGCATACACGCATTCTTCTACAGATTAAATCGACGCCTTTGGGTACGTTAGTGATCGAGAGTGGCAGCCTATAGTTCATGTCGCCGTGGTAACTTTATATAAGAGAAGTCACATAAGAGATGATTAAAATACGGTGACAAACGAAAATTGTAAGAAACTGAAGTAGTACTGTTAAGCTACAAAGAACATAGATTTCCATGAAACACTGTAACTCAGTTTTCAGTATTATATATATATAATTGTATAAATACATGATTACGACAAAAGAGAGCAGTGGAGACAAATAAATTGCGCCATCGCAGCAGAGATTCAAATCTAAACAACTAATGTATAATTCATGTATTTCGAAATTTATTTGTCTCCACTGTTCCTTTTCTCTTGTCGTGATTGTATATTAATACATTTATGGGACAGTATTTATTCATTCGTTATTGTTTCATGCCACCATTTCCGTATTCCGGAGTGCGTTTGTGCATACTACCTCCACCTGCCGGTGAAAGCTTCAGTAACCTACACGAATGTGGACCATGCTGCCATCTATAGATAAAATATATTTGGATAACATTCCATAGATAAAAATGTTATCCGTGTTTTATCACGTTTTAAGTACGTTACTCAACTAACGGCCCGTATTCATCTGTACGAAGGTACTAAACTGCAAGATTTGAGGTTTTCACAACTGAAGAATTAATACTTCTGCGATATGACATCGATTCGGTGGAAGAGTGGTCCCTTACATTTCGAAGTTTTGTTGCACCGTATACGTAGGAGTAATGCAATTTGATGTCCGATGGCCCGTTTACCCATCCCCACGCACGAAAAACATTTCTGGGCTGTGATACAAGAGCTTTGTAATTGTAATGGAGATCGCTTTACGCAAACTGATTCGACACCGTAGTTGAGTAGGAGGCCCCAGAGGCATTCCAGACTTTGGGGGAAGAAAACAGTTATATGTCAAGCGAGGTGTTAAAATAATCTAGCTTTTACAGTCGAGTAAAAGAAGAAAACAAAGTTGAGTATTTCCATACATCGATCACGGATTACAAACGTAGATAATAACGACTGCGCCAATTCAATTCCTGTAGTGTCATTAACAAAGTCAAGCCTAACCGTTCCACATGTCCCTGTTTGCTTCGCTCGTTACTGAGTTGGTAATCATCGGCATGGATTAGAGTTTGTCGGCCTTTACAACTCAATGTTGGTAGAAGTCACGGATGAAGTAGCCCTAGTCGATGGTTGGAAAGTGTGTGTTGGCAAGGTGTTGCGGTTGTGGTTGATCCAGAGTGAGTGTAGGTTATTTAATTGTATAATATCATTGTCATCTTGATGAGATACATTCTACCATTTAATCTGTGTTATAATCCGAGGTAGATTGTGCTAGTGTGTGAGATATTTTGTCTTGCATTCGAAGCTGATAATTTTACGATGATTCCCATTTAAAAGTGGTCATGGTGTGAATAGAGCATGTTCGTATTGACGGACCAACGCTAGTGGTTTTCGTGTATTAAAGTATGTACTGTATTTAGCATTATTTCGTAGTTAATTGTTTACATAAACATTAATATAACAGCGTGAGGATTTTAGAGTGTAGCTGTTTTGTAAGTATTTTGTCTTCACAATGTGAGCTTACAGAAAAATTAACGATCAGTAGTTCGTGTAACCGATCGTATGTGAACCTAACATTATGTTTCACAGCAAGCAGAAACAGAAGCCATTAGAATTAAATGATGCAGAACCTGCACAAGAGATAGACTTGGAACTGAACTGTGTGGTGCTGCAGAGCAAGTAGCGGGCTTCAACTCGGGTCTCGGATATTTTGTTTAAATTCTGAGCTGAAACTGATCGTGCCCTTTTCATGTATTGAACAAATACCTCCATTATTATTTAAACTGCAAAGTATACCCTAACATTCAGTTGATGTAATGTACCATGTTTGTCAGGCATTCGCTGTCTGTTGTGATGCATGTAAGAGCTGTGATGTATTAACTTAAAAGAGACTTGTCATTTTTGTATAGCTACTCGTAACACGATCAACCTATTAGCATATTAAATGTCAGTAACTGTTCTCAGAGTTACTGTTCGTGTAGGAATTTGTATGCAGCACTCTGTTGCCAGGGGCTGCACCAAATTGATGACATTTGCTGCTTCAGTGCCATCCATTGAAGCAAAGGAACCAGCATGACATGAAACAGTGGAGTCCGTGCTTGGTTAACCCCCCCCCCCCCCCCCCCCCCCCCCTCCCCGCCATCTTTTTTCATTCTTTCTTCTTCTTTTTTATTTTTTGAATTCAAAAAAAAAAAAATACTTCTTATAAGCAAAAATAGATTTTATTTATATTTATATTTTAAATTGCT
>Ga0131853_10020594_pt1 | contig 11972 bp, 9 predicted proteins | sample TergutLab28metaG_FD_92764 | JGI IMG/M metagenome (GOLD analysis project Ga0131853, IMG submission 92764) | Labiotermes labralis P1 segment gut microbial communities from Petit-Saut dam, French Guiana - Lab288 P1 (version 2) (version 2) | ecosystem: Host-associated > Arthropoda: Insects >...
AGTTTTAATATGTATTTGGTAATCAATAAGTGTGTAACAGCTGTCAAAGTTTCAAACTTCTCTGACCATTATCTCCGTAACCGTTCAACTTTGGACATAGGTGTTTTGGGTTATATCGGTATATTTTAACATAAGGAACACTCTCCCGAAGTCTGGCACATTCCTCCTGGGACACCCTGTATATAATTCACATTAGCATCAGTCTTCAAAATGTTAATAGTCATCGTCCTGAGAACCTCCTATACCAAACTCTGAAGCTGTTTCACAATTATCTGATGTAGGTCTACACCTTAAGAAACTTAGAATAATTAACACGTAAGTTTAATACGTTTACATACTGTATATGAATTACATCATTTTAGTATCGCATTTTTGTCTCAGTTGATATTAAAATTGAACCACATACATCAGGCCACGAAAGCCAACCTTGTGAGAAGTGTACTGTTGCTTACAGTCGCTTACATTATATATTGCTCAGCAGGAATTCAATTAAGTATCTGCACATATTTATGCAAGATTTGAGATTCCTACAATGGCGTTGGTGAGATTTCGGAATATTCTGGTCGCGTAAGATCCGGTGTTTCAAATGATCGTAACGCCTCCATCTTCATGATCTAGCAGTTCAAGAAGGTAAACGCATTACGTTTCATCGAAACATGGGAAACTACTGGCTCAACTACACAGCGTCACATCGCTGGAAGCCTGAAACTAAGTGAAATGTAATGGACAAGAAGAAAGAAACAGACTATGTCAAGATATTATCCTGTAATTACTCTAGAGGGACTGAGTTAAAGAACAAGCACAGTCTATATTATGCAGCAGACATTAATTGTTCATTTGACGTTCAGGTGACCATGCATCGTGATATATTCTTATAACAAAACCAACTAGATGCACTAATTTCTCAAATTTATATTTGGAATAAAACTCTACATGTTTCGGACAGTTCCTCCGTCCATCATCAGAAGTTTTCACTGTACACACAGCAATGATATATGTCATAAAGGTTTGCTGACAGCTTGCGAGCAGGATCAAGAAGTTCAATCCTGATCCTGCTCACAAGCTGTCAACAAACCTGTATGACATATACTATTGTTGTGTGTACAGTGAAAAACTCTTGAAAATTGACAGAGGAACTGTCCGAAACATGTAGTTTTATTTCAAAAATAAATTTGAGAAATTAGTGCATCTAGTTGATTTTATTACAAGAATTAATTGTTCATTTCTGCAGCAACAAAATAACCCTCAATTTTAGGGCGAGATAAAAATAGTGGCGTACTTATTGTACCACCCTGCCATCCCATTTTAACTTGATGTTCGTTCAGTTTGTGTCGTGGTCTTCACTTTGCAATACAGAGTTTGTTTTAACAGAGATATTTACAGCTATGCTTACAAGTGAAGCCGAAAGCCTAATATATCCGTGGCTACATGCATAATTATTCCAGTGGAATGATCCATATGCTTAGCACTGAATGTTTGGCGAGTTCCGGTTTGTATGACACGTCACCAGAGTAACTTTGTGACGCTCTGGTAGCTGCTGTGACGTACAATGCCGCAGTTCTGTTTGAGGTTGGCTGTGGCACTGCAGAAACGTTAATGGATTAGGCTGTCCTGTATTATTTTTTGCAAGGATGCTGAACTGGGAGAGGCAGATGGAAGTTAGAAGCTCAAACGTTAAGCGTAGAAAGAGTGAAACTGGTGCAGCAATGTTGGAGTACGACGTCACAGATAAGAATAACAATAGAGAAACAACTTGTGGCAGGATTCTCAGAACGAATCTCAGAGGATGCAGGAGCAGTCTCTTTTAAACCCCCTTTACGGTCTATCTCTCTCGCTTCCAACTTAACAGGAGAGAGTGAGAAGAGTGTATGATAATATGTGTGTGGAGATTAGAAGGAAAACCCCAGAGAAGTAAAGTGACTGATAGTAAAAGTGGAGCTGAAAGATGAGTAAATACAGTTTGCAGGCCCACATCTGTCCATAAAATTTTATGTCTTTCTATTTCCCATCCGCATCACACTTTAGTGTCCTATATTAAAGTACGAGCAAGCAGATGTAATGAAATCCTACAGGCATTGCCAGTAAAGGGGTATCTGCTTTATCCTTCTATTTATCGGTATCAGGTTCGCCCGAGTTTATCCAGAAGTTGGAACATCCACATTATTTACTAGAATTTACTGCATATGAAAGCGAATGTCGTCAAGGTGACATTGACATGTCTAACCAAGAACCGATCATGATTGTGGATACAAAGGCATAGGGCCCGTCATATCAAGACGTAACATAATATTCACAAGCCAACCTTCACATGAATGTAACTTCCGTCACAAACCAACACTTAACGCTACCCATAGTGCTCTGAGGACGAACGAAGTGTTAATTTCCATCTATCGGGCTGCAGCGAAATGGTTACATCATCCTTACGTCTTTTGTTGTCCATAGAAACCTAAAGCACCAACTCCATAGTTAACAACGGAAAAATGCGATTTGCCTCCACAAACAACGGCAGCTCTATCCTAACCATGGCAACCCTGTCACCATGACAAACTGAAACATTACTCGGAAACCAAAGCTCCATGTAACCATGGTACCCGGCAACGAGGGCAAAATCCAGTCACTCAGACAATCACATACCGCACCACGGGCATGACAGGGGATAGATACACCACACTCCTTGCAACTTACAGCAAAGTCCTTCCTGAAAAACTACTAGCCGTTTCCTTAGAACTTAGAATTTCATCATCGTCTTCAAACCTCGTCGCTGGACCCTATTCTGAGCCTGAAAAATTCAGTCCACATCCTAAAAAGCAATGTGTATAATACAATACTGAGGCGCGTTCGTGTAACCATTTTTTCCGCGTCAAAGCAAGAAGTATTGAATTCTGTGTTTGTGTTTGTTTGTAGCCTCAATTACCCAGCATGCCAAGCCCATGTGCCGTCAATTGTCATCTGTGGCCTGTCCGGCTCTACAATATTTTTCCACATTATCCCATAAACGGCACGAATTAAAAAAAAAATTATTGAACATCAAATCTGTGTAGTGATTTCCTTTACAACGTTTGTCTTAAACATTTGTCATTCTGAGAAGAAATGTGAGAGATGTGATTAAAACATACATTGGTCTTCACGTAAAGTACCCGCTATTTTTATCAGATTTTAATGAAACTTAAGGTTTCTCGACTTCTTTTCGGAAAACCATCAAATATCAAAATTTTATTAAACTTCTTCCAGTGAGCTAAGTTGTTCCATGCGGAAAGGACAGGCAAACAGACGAACAGACATGACGAAGCCATTGCCACTTTTCGCAATTATACGGAAGCGCCCAAAAACTAATTATAAATTCATTTATTATTGTTAGATACTTCCCGAATGTTGAGATCGGCACCGATTTGTTTTCCAATGACAAATTGTTACTTCCTGTTCGTCACTTCATCAGGGGAAAATCTTTAATCCGGTCTCCGCTTTGACTCAATATTTAACCACAAATGACATAATCAAAATATGATCGCGTGTTCGTCTATGAATGAACAGTTGTGGCGCAAATATCAGGACAATAAATTCGTAAAACAAACTGCATTTTCAGTACCGGATAGCTACCAGGAATAGCATCAATTCAAAGTGAAATTACAATTGCATGTTGAATAGAGCGAGAAAGGTCTTTAAAAAAAGCCTCGGGGACATAATTTACTTCACTAATTAAGTACAATAAATAGGTAAAGTATAAAAAAAACTGTCACATTCTTTCTGTGTTTGATTCAGCACCGAGCCATGAAAACAAACACCCGTATTTCGCTGAGCACTACGTCAAAAAGACTGCAGTCAGAGGTCCCGTCATAATCCGGCTGTTTTATACCCTGGAAAATGGTCTACGTACACACTGGATACAACCCAGAATTTGCCTGGATGAGACCGTGTTCAGAAAAATCCCTGACATCACCAAGAGTCTAAACCCACAGCCATTCATCTAGTAGCCTAGCCCCTGTACTTAGCTACACCAGTTTTCACTACAAACACATGACAGTGAAAGAAAGACCAAACCTGAACACTGAAATAAAACAATGTAATAAAAAAAGATTCATTATAAGCTAGGAAAGAATAGTGAAAGTTTTACAGCTGCGACAGAAATTTATGAGAGAACTTACAGGCACATCCCTAAAGCATTACGTACTGTACTTTTTTATGTGACATAAATTGGGCACAAAACACAAGTCAGATAATCACAGAAAGGGGATTGCGGGAAGTAAGAAGGAAAGATCTGAGTGTCTTGAGTCTTAACGACAGTGGCGTACCCAGGAATTGTTTTCGGGGGGGGGGGGGGTTCAACAAATTCAGTTGAGGACAGGGGACAGGGGACAGAGAGAACGGGGATCTGGGGGCGGTAGCCCCCTAGTCAGAGGTTTTGGAGGCAGCTGTAATTTGGTACAAGAAGTTTCATTTCATATAGTAAAATTTTCTTAATTTTTTGTACTTTAAGATTATTTATGATGACAGTCAATTTATTTGTCATTGCTTATGTAAAACAATTGCGAACCGCCGGTAGTTTTAGGATTTTACTGCCTTTTCCCGAATATCTTGGTGAGTTGGCCTCCTAAATTCAGCAATTTTTAACAGTTTTCACAATCGGGTTGTGTTTGGCACGATTTTGGAGGGCCTTCGGAATTTCGGGAGGGGGGGGTTGAACACCGTAACTCCCCTCCCTCGATACGCCACTGCTTAACGACAACCCCACCCGACGGCAGAGTACGGTCTTGACACAAACTGGTCCGCGTCGTCTTTGTAACGAAAACGTAACTACCGCTTATGAGACAGAGTTATATCAAATGCGCGCACAATTATTAAAGAAAGGAACATCTAAGTATTATTTCCCGAGACTTAAAATTTTTCAGATCGGTGTAATGAAATTTCATGTCTTCTCCGTTATGGTGCCGTGTCGATTCTTAAATAGTTGCAGACGTTTCAGAGATGGGTCCCACCTTCATTTTCAGGGTCCAAGAAGGCTTATGAAGTTTCCTGGACCTTACACATGCAGTTAGAGAGCTCATTCAAAACTCCTTGACTGTTTACCAATTGAAACAGTGTAATTCTAGAATACTTGAATCTATTTATTTTCTTGTTACATTTTGGTAGTTTAAGAATATATGTTTTATTTTGCGTGAGGGTATGTCCGAGCATAATTATAAACTGTGATATGCACTTGAATGAACCAATTAATCATTCAAGGAAGCAATCAATAAAATGCCTGTATTTATTTCTGAAATAAATTTATGTGACATTTCTATTGCCATGTCATTGAATAGCTGCAGAAGATAATACCTAATAGTTCTTCATCTGCCAGCGGAGCGCGCTAATTGGACCGGATGATTGATTATTACTCCCTTTAACGACTCTTTGCAAACCGCAGTTCCATTGTAGCGTCCAATGAGATCGTAGTATGATGATACAAGTGGAAGGAGGTGATTTTAAATCATATCGATGTACCATTCAATTATTAGTTTTGCAGAACCTAGAAAACCATACATAATTTCACAAGAGTTCCTAAACTGGCAGAGATTCAAACGTGGTCCCCCCGGAAACAAGTGTACAGCGCTACTCTTATACCCATTGACTAAATGCCGCAATATCTACAAACATGTACGTAGACTAATTCAGTAGGGCAGTGTTTTTCAGGAAGTTATATATATATATACACATGTAATTCGATAAAGTTGCTAGTAACACGCGTATTATTTATCACTGACCTGAGCACTGTAGCTATAACGGGATGTCGCGGGTGGACGAAGGCTTGCTATGTGAGAAACCTACTGTGCTGTGGTGAACGATTAAAGAAACACACTGTAGTTACATATAAAACTAAAGATTTATAGCATTAAAAGGGATCGGAATGTACTGTACATACGCTTCGACCCACTGCATTCGACTCCCCTGCATTTGACCCGATTACATTCGACCCCACTGTATTCGACCCACTTCATTCGACCAACTCCCCTGCATTCGACCCGATTGTATTCGACCCACTTCATTCGACCCCACTGCATTCGACCTACTGCATTCCACCCCACTTCATTCGACCCACTTCATTCGACCCCACTGCATTCGACCTACTGCATTCCACCTCACTTCATTCGACCCCACTTCATTCGACCCCACTTCATTCGACCCACTGCATTCCACCTCACTTCATTCGACCCCACTTCATTCGACCCACTTCATTCGACCCCACTGCATTCGACCTACTGCATTCCACCCCACTTCATTCGACCCCACTGCAATCACGAAATCCGTTCAGTTGTCTCTAAGATTGCTACATTCAATATTCCATCAAACTGTCGTCCCAGAAATTTGTCAACTATACTGTCCATACTCACTGTAATTGTGGTTTCAGTCTGTCTGTCAAGGGCTATAATATAGAAGAATTAAGAATTGTAGGCAATTTTATATATGATATAAGAGACGCTACAAAATCAAATTTTAAAAACAGGACTGAAGTCGGAGAAGGACAAAGAATGATCATTATGTTAGACTCAGAAAATGAAACTCAAAGGACGAAAACGTAGAAAACCTAAAGTTAGCTGCAATATACGTGGAGATTGGTACACGCAGAGATAACTCTTTCATTCATTCATTCCGTAGACTGTGTCACTACAGCTCCATAGCCTCCCTAAAGCCATTTCTCAACAGAGTGCGATGTAGTGCTACCTCTTTCAGTTTCCAGTATCCTGTCTTTACCTTAAGGTCATCCTGTAGTTGTTTATGTCCTTATTTTCGCCTTCCAGTCACTTCTACCCTTCCCTCTAACTTTCCTTCAACAAAGTGTTTTAGCAGCCCGTTCCCACACAACATGTCACCAATCAAGTTAACCTTCCTTCTTTTTACTGTTTGTACGATATTCCTCTCCTCCTCGACTCTTTGTAATACTTCATCTTTGTTCACACGATCGGTCCAACTGATCTTCTCCGTCCTTTCTACAGCACCACATTTCAAAACCTTCCAAGTACTTCTGATCTACTTTCTGAAGTGTCAACGCTTCAGCCCCATATGAAGCTGTGCTCCAATGTAACAATTGATTAGTGCCTTTGTTAAATTTAAGCCCAGTTTTCTGGTACAAAAAGACCTTCTTCTTGTAACACAATCTATTATTATTATTATTATTATTCAAACTGAATCAATAGAAAGTTTACCTTTTGAACTCAGTAAGCAACATAAAATTTCCCGATAGCTGAAGAATAAGAGACCAACTTGATGTCACTAGTTATTATGATTTATTTCACTTCTTCTATACTCAACATCTTTCGGACATTAATACATCCATCATCAGAAGCCTTCGACTTTTCTATTGTATCACCACATTGGTCGTGTGTTCTGTAAAGATGGAGGTTTTTAGCATTAGTGTAAATTACAGTATATAGAGGTGAATGCTTGGTGTGATGTATTTAGTCTCTTTGTTGCAGTTGGTACGCTTGTTTCTGTTCGTGTTGTCTGTTCTGGTATTTTCTGCTTGTAGATTATGTGTTCTCATGTGTGCAGTGTGTTTTATTGTTTTATTGTCACACATGAGAACACATAATCTACAAGCAGAAAAGGCCAGAACAGACAACGCCAACAGAAACAAGCGTACCAACTGTAACAAAGCGACTAAACATATCACACCAAGCATTTTATTGTTTTATTGTCACACATGAGAACACATAATCTACAAGCAGAAAATGCCAGAACAGACAACGCCAACAGAAACAAGCGTACCAACTGTAACAAAGCGACTAAACATATCACACCAAGCATTCACCTCCATATACTATAATGTACACTATTTTCCTAAAACCTCCATCTTTACAGAACACACGACCAATGTGGTGATACAATAGAAAAGTCGCAGGCTCCTGATGATGGATGTACTAATGTCCGAAACATGTTGAGCATAGAAGAAGTGAAATAAAACTTAATAACTAGTGACATCAAGTTGGTCTCTTATTCTTCAGCTATCACAATGATGCGCGCTCCAATATATATAAGATAAAATTTCCCGTTTAATTTTCAGTATGCATTTCACATATTTTAGCATTCTCTCCTGCTGTGTGATTTTGTTCCGGTCATGTTGATTCAGTACAGTACGTTGTGTAAATGTCATCGTTATGTTTTATCATTATGTTATTAAAAAAATCTTCTAAGTTAAATTATCTAAGTCGTTTCCGTCAAACGTCGTGTGGCAACACAGACTATAATTAAAAACAGTGTGTGTTTATTAAAATGCAGGCTCTGCAGCACTAGTGCCAATTATAGAGCCACCACACTAACATAAACACGACAAAAATAATAAAAATACACAAAAATGGAACAATAAACAAACGAAACAAAAACAACAAATAAAGCAACAGTAAGAAGACAGCAACATAAAGAAGTACCGGAAAAAAAAACAGAAAACACTGAGAAACACAGATATTTGGATTGGAGAACGCTACAAACGAAGGCAGAATCTGTTTTATTGATATAAAGTGATTCCAAAAGCTGTTGACATCTTTGCACACACGGTTCATTGCCGAAACGCTTCCAGCAGACGGAGAGTTTTTTTCAAGTGAGGGAAAATTATTATTATTATTATTATTATTATCATCATCATCATTATCATTATCATCATCTTCTTCTTCTTCTTCTTCTTCTTTATTCAGGGTATTTATACTTATATTCCTCAGACAAACTATGTCCCTAGGGAATACAGTGTTGCAGCTATTCTGTTGTTACTATTCATGGTGCTTATATTGTTGGTTCTACTCTTGAATCTATTGTACTTTTACATTAATGCTTTCCGAAGTATGTGTGTAGTGCCCAATATGGCTGTTTTCTGTAGTTGCTTGAATTCATCTTTTCCTCCTTTATTATTATTATTATTATTATTGTATGGTTTATTTCATGTCTTCAGTATCTCAGGCTACACAGCGTCGAAAGTATCATCATTAATTAGTGATAAATTGAAAATGATCTGAAAAATAATAGTAAATTTCTGTTCTATTACTATAACGGTATGAAAAGGACGGACTGAGCTAATCCAAGCAACACATCAGACACGATAGCGTATGACCTGGTATTTCAGGTATACAAGTCTGTAGCCGTTCGTTGTTTCAGTAATAATAATAATAATTATTTTTATTATTAATATAATAAAGAGAAACATAATGTACGTATGAAGAAATTTTGCCGGAGCACATGTAGAAAAAGTGATACACAGTCACATGAAAGATGCAGAACGACGCTTCTGTCAGAGACAAAACCACAATTGTTCCAGTAAAACACAGTATTTTCTTCACGTTGACAATACTTTTCCCTCCTTTAATATCGAGTTCAAAATAATTCCACAGTCTACTCAATTACTGCTTCGCACAACAGCCGTGACAGAAAAGGAAAATCCGTTTCACTATTTTTGTAAAAACGTAAATTCATCGCCTGTTTTGGTGGGAGGAGTGTCAGAGTGTCTGTAAGGAATGGATGTAGCATTTTATAAAACGCCCTTGTGCAATGTCATTTTAGTAACAACAGAACGAGCCTGCCTGTACAATTAATACGTGTGCAAAGTAAAAAAATCAAACCACGCGTCTTTAAACGAAATAATTCTCATTGTATTCACTCAGTACTAAATATGTTTCGAGGGCCCGCTACCAACTTCGTACAGTACAAATTGCACATCAATAAAAGCTGTACGGTGCAGGAATACAGGGTTTATCTAAAACGCGGAGACAAACTTCCACGTGAGTTATTCAAGCGCAAACTTATAAAAAAAAATCAATAAACAGATGCCCTGAACAGAGTGGTTTTCCAGTTGAATTGAATTTTTACACTGAAGATTACATTCAACAACAAATACATAAACTATGTGAAATTTTTTACTTTCAACTTAAATAATACATTTAAAATAAAAAAGTAAAGTGATCCCGTTACAAGCCCGGTGTGGCCCAGAAGGTGAGTAGAGGTACAGTTCTACTCTTCCATGACCGCGGCGCTGGAAGGGGTGAGTGGACAGCAGCACGTTCCGGCCGCACTTTACCTCACTGAAAGACCCGGTACCCATTTTACAGGAGGCTGGGTGGGCTCCAGGGCCGGTCTGGACGAGCGGAAAATCTCGTCCCCACCGGGATTCGATCCCGGATCGTCTACCCCGTCGACAGTCGCTATACCGACTGAGCTACCGGGCCCACACATTTAAGATACACTTTCCCAATTTAATAACTGTTAAGAGTTCTCATTGTATATCAAGTCATAATTTAAAAACTGCTCAAAATATACTCCACCTAAATCAATACAAGCATGGACACATCTGGCCATGGACTGTCGCACCCTTCAAAGGTCCAGGGGTGGTAGCGAATGGTTTGACAGGCATAAAAAAATGTGTTGGTGAAGTGTCTTGTCATTTTTAATTAGAGCTGAACGCTTCAGGGTCCTTACAGATGAAACTCTAAAGACGTGAGGTCAACATGCCGTTGGCCTGCACCACGAAAACTAAGCCTCTGCGGACACAAGCCTACATTTTCATCAAAGTTTTCCTTGTTTTGATGTGGGAAACGCATTCCTGAAGTTCGCCAAGCATTCTAGACACACCTTGCAGGATGAAACGACAGGCGGAATTACAGTTAAATGTAGATTTTATTGCGAGTTATAATTCATTGTCTTTGTCAACATACGTATTGAATTTTAATTTAAAATCTTACCTGCTCGTTTTTTTTTCCACAAAAGTTCTAGTACTTCTTTGTCCTTCCGTTAATTAGTCGATGTTATTTCGGTATGAAGAAATTCTGTTGTTCCGTGTATTCATATAATTTACATGGTAGCAGCTACCGAAAAATTTTCGCGATCCGAATTCCGTTCCGAAGGAAATAAAGTCGGTATTTCAGTGGACACTAAAGATTTCGCAAAGGGTTTGTTGTCTCTGGCATGGATAACCCGTTGAGATGCAAAATACAAACGAATCAAAGAAAACCCATAAGTTCCAATAAATCTCCTCAAAAAATTTCCCATTCCTTTCTGAATCGCCACAGAAACCGAACACAGGACTTCCTGTAGGCATTCGAAACCGGCACAGTTTGACAATAATTTCAAAATATTCAGGAACTCGTAATTTCCATTGCCAAATGCGCATACAAAAAAAAAACAAACCTATAATACGAACACGTCAACACAGTCAAGATTATTATGGGACATGCTATCGATTCTTTTTATACTGAAAGAATCAATACTCGTGTTTTATTATATCTGCGTCTTCTTTAACGAAAATAACTTTAGAAAACACGCAATTTTAAATCCGGGAAATATTATAAAAAATAAGTATGGGAGTAAAGAAATAGAATATTTTTTGTTTATTTCAGTGTACTCTAGTATTGTGCTCAATGAGCAGCACTGCCTTTTCTTCGTACAGTATTTCGTCCGTTTTATTCTTAATACCAATAATAAAATGCTTTGTACACATTTAAATAATTGATAACACCCCATCTGTTTACATGAAATTTGTCGCGAGTAACACTTAAAAAACAATATTTGGCAAGAGGATTCGAGGTTCATCGGAAGCCTCTACTGTAGTAATTGCACCTTACCTTAACAGTCAAGGCTTTCGTGCATTGTGGTGACAACGCAAAGAAAATTTCATAAACCGCTTGGGGTTTCACGACTCCACACGCGGTGGCAAACAGTAAAATTAAGGAAACATTCGACTATAAATCATAATTCTGTACTTTTTAATGTATTTCAATGCTGGTTTATTTTTTTTTTATAATACATTTTGAAAGAACTGGATTAAAATATCAGCCGATATTATTTGCGAAACGTACGGACACATATTCACATGCTATTTGCGAAACGTACGGACACATATATTCACATGCTATTTGCGAAACGTACGGACACACATATTCACATGCTATTTGCGAAACGTACGGACACACATATTCACATGCTATTTGCGAAACGTACGGACACACATATTCACATGCTAT
>Ga0131853_10020595_pt1 | contig 11972 bp, 13 predicted proteins | sample TergutLab28metaG_FD_92764 | JGI IMG/M metagenome (GOLD analysis project Ga0131853, IMG submission 92764) | Labiotermes labralis P1 segment gut microbial communities from Petit-Saut dam, French Guiana - Lab288 P1 (version 2) (version 2) | ecosystem: Host-associated > Arthropoda: Insects >...
GCAAGTCAATGTCAGTCCGTCAGTCCGTCCGTCTCTTTTTAAGACCTTAGAGGGCGTATATGTACAAGTTGAGTATGAGAGCTTCGGGCGCATAGTCACAAGGGGCAGGGGCGAAAGGGCGCGGCAATATTTAGAGTATGACCCGCTATATAAAGAGCTTTGCCTGATTATCGCGGAAATATACATCAAGCCGCCCGAAGGTGAAGTACGCATTGCGGGCGCAATGACGCAAGTGTTTATTGTGCAAGAGGTTTACAGGGAATTGAAAAACGAGCATATAGAAAGGGTTGTCGAAAAGTACAGAGAGCAGGGACACCGAATACACAACAAAAAAGCATACCTTCAAACAGCCCTTTACAATGTCATGTTCGAGTTTGACGCAGGGACAACAAACGAGCTTCGGGCGGCGGGCTTAATTCAACCGTAAGGGGGCTTATGAAGTGGGAGCTTTCGGCGGCAACAAATGGCAATTCCTTTTTGATACCCCTTCGGGGCAGTTGGGCGAAAATGCGTTTGAAAACTTACGGCATGGGAATGTCTTTCGGTACAAGGTACGCAAAATCACTTGCGGCGACACGGTAGAAATTGAAATGTTCCCCATTTACAGGGATTACAAACAGGAAGCCAAAAGAGCCGCAAAAGTGAACCCGACAAAGGAAGCGCAAGAAAACGTAAACAAGCGAAACGCAATAAAAACCGCAGTACGGCAAGTCAACGCGAATTTTGTAAAAGACGACTATCACATTACTTTGACGTACAGGGGCGACGAGCCGTTACCCGACGAGAAACAGGCACAAAAGCATATGCAAAACTATATTCGCAGGGTTCGTCACTATCTCAATAAAAACGGCATTAAGGATAAACGCGGGCGGGCAGACTTGAAATATTTTTACGTTATTGAGTTTGCAGACGGCGACGGACGCAAGAAGCGCATACATCACCACATTATAATGAACGCCGCCGCCCCGCGTGAGGCATTAAAAGCACTTTGGGCGCATGGACGCGCAGGGGTTGACGAATTAGAACCCGAAAAGGGGAGCTTGAAAGGCTTAGTATTGTACATCTTGAAGCAAGACGCAAAGACCAAAATTACGAAACGTTGGCAAGCGTCCCGCAATTTGAAGCCCTACACGTCCATGTCGGAAAACAAACACAAGATAAGCAGACGGCAAGCCGAATTGTTAGCCACCGACGTGAAGGAAGCCGCGCCCGCCATATTCGGCAAGGCGTACCCCGACTTAGTATTAGACGGCGACCCCGAAGTAAAAACAAGCGAATTTGTGGCAGGGGCTTATATATACGCCACATTGTACAAGGCGAACGCAGAAAAGACAGGAAGGGGGCGCAATATTTGAAAATAGGGCTTATAGACGTTGACAACATGGGAAAGTCAAAAATTGCGTTTCCGAATTTGCCGTTAATGAAGTTGTCGGCATATCACAAGGATCAAGGCGACGTTGTAGAATGGTGGTTTGCCTTTAACAGTTACGACATTGTGTACAAGGCGAAAATATTTCCTTATTCGCCCGAAATAGAGTACGCAATACAAGCCGCTGTCGTGATAGAGGGCGGGACAGGGTACGGAGCGGAAAACAAGCTGCCGCCCGCCATAGAGTGCATCACGCCCGATTATAGCTTATACCCGCAATTTAAGGCGGCATACGGCTTTTTGACAAGAGGTTGCCCGCGTCAATGTCCTTTTTGCATAGTCAGCACAAAAGAGGGTTGCAAGTCCGAGCGTGTAGCCGACCTTTCGCAGTTTTGGAGCGGGCAAAGGCTTATAAAGCTACTTGACCCAAATTTGCTTGCTTGCGAAGAACACGACGCATTATTGCAACAGCTTGTAAATAGTGGCGCATGGGTTGACTTTACGCAGGGGTTAGACATTCGGTTGACAACGCCCGAAAATATAGAGCATTTGAAGCGGCTTAAAGTCAAGTTAATACATTTTTCATGGGACGACCCAAAGGAAGACTTGACAGGGCTTTTTGAGCGGTTCAAGCGGTTGTCGGGCATTGCGGATTATAGGAAGTTGGGCGTTTATGTGCTTACGAATTACAACAGCACACACGCCGAAGACTTATACCGCGTCGAAACCTTGCGCGACATGGGATATTCGCCGTATGTAATGATTTACGATAAGGCAAACGCGCCCCGCGAAACGCGCTTACTTCAAAGGTGGGTAAATAATCGGATTATATTCCGTACAATACACAGTTTTGCGGAATATGACCATAAAAGAGGCTGACACATGATAAAACCGAAGAAAGGGCGCGTTTATTGGTTCGTTACCGACTTTTGGGAACGGTTCTATACAATACCAATAAAACGCCACAAAAAGGGCTTGCAATGGCATTTGGGCGACGGATTGTACGAATATTACCAGTACGACCCGCAACGTCTATACTGCAAGAAAAAGCAAGCCGAAAAAGCGGCGGCGAAACTTAACGAAGGGGTGAAAATCTTTTGAGAATGAACATACCGACCGAAAGCGAAGAACAACAAGCCCTTTTTCAATGGGCGCACTTCCAAAAGGGAAAATACCCCGAATTGGAATTGCTATACCATACGCCCAACGGCGGGCAACGCAATAAAGCCGAAGCGGGACGATTCAAGGCAGAGGGCGTTAAAAGCGGCGTACCCGACGTATTCTTGCCAGTAGCGCGGGGCGGTTACTTCGGCTTATATATCGAAATGAAACGGCGCAAGGGCGGCAAGGTAAGCGACGCGCAAGTAGAGTTTTTCCCGAAACTTCGTAAGCAGGGTTATCAAGTAGAGGTTTGCAAGGGTTGGGAAGCCGCCGCCGAAATCATAAAAATATACATGGCTATGAAGCCGACAGAATGGAGCGTTGAAACGTGAAGGAAACCTTGAAGCCTTGCCCCTTTTGCGGCGCGAAGCCATTTATAAACGTAATAGAGCCGCACAAGCACATTTTCGCCCACTTATTAACGCCTATTGCGGAATATTCAGCGGGTGGGGCATTTGCAGAATGTACGAAGTGTACTTGCGCTATATCAGCAGACACGCGGCAAAAGGTTGTTGCCGCATGGAATAACCTAATTGAAGCGGAGGGGACAACATGAAAGTAATTTGCAAGATAAATTTGAAAGGCGGGGTTGCAAAGACAATCGGCGCAATAAACTTCGCTTACACATTAGCCGAAAAGCACGGCAAGCGGGTATTGCTTATAGACAACGACAAGCAGGGCAACACGTCAAAATTCTTCGGCGTACACGATTACGAGAAGCCGACCATTTCCGACGTTTTGATAGAGCGGGACGCGGGCGGCGTACTTGTAAGCGCGGTACAGCCGACAGCGTACAAGAATTTGCGCGTATTGCCAGCAAACATGAATTTGCTTGCCGCCGACCGTCAAATATTGATTGACGCAAGCCGCCCGCAACAAACACGGCTTAAAAAGGCATTTTCGAGCCTTGACAACTTCGCCGACTATTGCGTGATTGATTGTGCGCCCGACTTGAACATGAGCGTTATAAATGCGCTTGTTGCCGCGCATGACGTTATGATACCGATAAAAGTTGACAAGTTCGCTTTCGACGGAATAGACGCGCTTTTAGAGCAAATAGACGAATTGCGCGACTTTAACCCCGTTTTGCGGGTTGTGGGCGGGTATGTAACTATGTACAGCCGAAACAACGTAAATTTGCAAGGAGTGGAAGCATTGAGCGAAAAAGCGGGCTTGCCTATGTTTGAAACGGTTATACGAAGCACAATCAAAGTAAGCGAAACCACATACACAGGCTTGCCGCTTGCGGAATATTCGCCGAAATGCACGGCGGCGAAGGATTACGAAGCCTTAGTTGACGAATATTTACAGAAAGGCGGCGGGGCTTGTGATAAAGGTTAGATTTTACGATATAGGGCGGGACAGAAAGACATTTACGACAAGTTGCCCGACTGCAGTTTCTTTTGATTGGTTGCAAAAGCAAATGAAAATGTTTGCCGCCGATATATCGGGCGAATTAGGCTTTAAGACTGTACACGGTAAAGGCACTATATACGCGGGGGTTCAAGCCGTCGGCAAGTATGAAATTGTGACCGAAACTATCACAAATGAGGGGAGCGGGGAAAATGGCAAAGGGTAAATTTAACATGAAAGCCCTGCTAAACGACGTTTCGCGGGCAGAAACGACCGAAACGCCCGCCGCCGACCCTTCGGGCTTCGTTATTCACGACATACCATACGACAAAATAAAGCCGTCGGAGCGGAACAAGTACGGCATACGCGACATTGAGGAATTAGCGGCAACAATTGACGAAGTGGGGCTTTTACATAACCTTGTCGTCGCCGAAGCCGACGAAGCGGGCTTGCATGAGCTTATAAGCGGCGAACGCCGTTACAGGGCGTTGGGGTTTTTGAAATGGGCGACCGTCCCTTGCAAAATTGAGAAGCGGGAAGCCGCCGCCATTGACGAATTGAAGTTAATACTTGCAAATTCGACGGCGCGGGAATTATCCGACTTCGAGAAGGTAACACAGGCGGCGCGGCTTAAAGAGCTATTACAGCAAATGAAAGCCGACGGACACAAATTCAAAGGGCGTATGCGTGATATTGTTGCCGACCTTCTTAATGTATCGTCGGCGCAAATGCAACGCTATGAAGGTATAAGCAAGAATTTGTCGCCCGAATGGTTAGCGGAATTTGAAGCGGGTAACGTCGGCATAAGCGCGGCTTACGAAATATCGACGGCAACGCCCGAAGAACAAGCGGCGGCGCATGAGGAATACAAGGAAAGCGGGCAACCGCCCGCAAGCAAGCCGAAACTTACCGAATTGTCGCCGCCGAAACCGTCACCGACCCGCGAAGAATTAGAGGAACGGTGCATAAAAGAAGAAGTGACCGAAACTATCACAAATGACAGCGACGAAGACGACGACCCGAAGCGGGCATATGTCTTCTTAACCGACACCGACGGCGGGCAGTATGAAGCGTCGGGCAGTATTGCCGTAATTGCCGCAATAGACGGTGAAGACTTCGGCGGCTATATATCAGAGGGCGAAGCGGCGCAAGTTGACTTTATCATGCTTACAACCGCCCTTGTGGGCGAGTTCGTGCAACGCATAGGCGACGACGTAGACAGCATAAACGCATTGAAAAGCAACCTTGCGGCGTTATTTGACGGCAAGGGGGCAAAATAGAGTATAGGGGCGTGGGATTATGGCAAACAAGACAGCCAACAAAAAAGGCGTTGATATAAACGCAATAGCACAGGCGGCGGCGACCGAAGCCGCCCGCCTTGCATACGGCGCGGGAAGCATACAAAAGGCGAAGACAGCGGGCAACGTGTACAAGGAAACGGAAAAGCGGCTTTACGCCTACCCCGACTTGTTAGAGAAAATCGAGGGCGACAAGGAAAAGTTGACCGAGCTTATGGAACACGGCGCACCGAGCCGAAGCGCAAGCGTCGTTCGCTTTCAGCGTTCGGGGGTTCGCTTGTCGCCCGAAGAAATACTTGATGGCATTGTGCAAGACCTTAACGCGACCATAGCCGCCGACCAACACGAAGCCGACACAATAGCCGTCGCGCTTGACCGTATAAAGGGCGACCAATATTACGCCGTCATAGCGGGCAAGTTCATAGAGTACAGGGGCGACGAAGAAATAGCCGCCGCCATACCTTGCGACCCTTCGACGGTACGCCGCAACCGTGGGCGACTTATACGACGCATTGCCGTATGGCTTTACGGAGCGCAAGCCCTGTAATACCCCGCCCCGCCCCATAAAACGACCCCCAAAAGACCCCGCCCGCCCTTATGCCCGTCGCCCTATCAAAAAGGCACAAGGGCGGGTATTTTTGAGCTTGTGGCGTATTACATGCGCCGCCTTGCCATACAGCCGCAAACAGCCAAAAACAAGCCCCGCCCCTCTATAAATGACACGCCGCCGCTTGCACATTACCCGCGCCTATATTATGCACTTTTCAAGCGCACACGCCGTATGTTATACTTTTTACGGTGAAAAAATATGCTTTTGACCTCATTTCAAGCCTTTTCGGGGGCGAAATGGGGCTTTTTTTATGCGGGGGTGGTTCGAGCCGTGAAATTGTGGGCTGAAAAATTTTACAATTCCGAAGCGTGGCGAAGTACACGCGACAGCTTCTTATCAAGCAAGAATTGGTTATGTGAAAGGTGTACAACGGCGACTAATCCGACGGCGGCAAAGATAGCACATCACAGGCAATATTTAACGCCCGACAACATAGCCGACCCCGCAATATCCCTTGCGTGGGCGAACCTTGAAGCCTTATGCCAAGATTGCCACAACAAGGAACATCACGCCGCTGAAACCGAGCAAAGATACTACTTCGACGAGCGGGGGCGGGTAGTCCCGATATAAACAGCATACCCCCCATATCGGGGGCAAAAATGCCGCGACGGAACACCGAGCGCGCCCTGCCGAAAATACCGCGACCATTTCTACAGTGGGGGGTGGTATGCGGGGCGTTGCGAATTTTGCGCCGACCATGCCCGACATGTTGAAAGGAGGGGCGACCATGAAGCCGAAAACGACGGCGCGGGCAAAACCGAAGCCCGACGCTAAACCGCCGACCGAAAAAAAGCCCGCGACACCGAAGCCGCCCGCAAAACGAACGCCGCCCGCGCCGCTAACGAAAGAACAACGCATTGCGAAGGAAGCGCGGCGGCTTAAAGCCCGCCTTAAAGGGCTTGACAAAAACAAACTTGAAACCGCCGCGTCGCTTATCCGAGCCGCCGCACGGTTGACGGTTGCGCTTGACGACATTTGGCAAGACTACTTCGCCGACGACGGCGGGTACGTCGAAACATACGACAACGGCGGCGGGCAGACAGGCAAAAAACCGAGCGAAGCGCGAAAAGCCATAAACGAAATGACGAAACACCATGCGGCAATAATGCGGATATTGATTGACCTTGCCCCGCCCGCACCGCCGAAGCGCGACGACTTGGACGATATACTGGAAATGTAATGCGGAACTACATTCTTGATTATTACACCATGCTACAGAACGGCGAAGCCATAGCGGGGAAACTGGTACACGCCGTATATCGCGTTATCATGGACGACTTGAAAGCGGGTATATATTTTTACGACGCGAAAAAGGCGCACAAAGTAATTTTGTTCATTGAAACGACTTGCCGCCACAACAAAAGCCGCAACGACCTTTTGAAGTTAGAGCCGTGGCAAAAGGCGTTGCTTGCGGCGACGTTCGGGCTTGTAGACGATAGGGGCTTGCGTTGGTATCGTGAAGTATTTACCGTCATTGCAAGGAAGAACGGCAAAAGCCTGTTAGCGGGCGCGGTTGGTAATTATATGGCGTTTGCAGACGGCGAATACGGCGGCGACATATATATGCTTGCAACGAAACTTGACCAAACAAAAGAAGTTTGGCAAGCGTTCAAGCAGATAATCATTAACGAGCCGCGACTATTGAAGCGGGTTCGAGATGGGAAACTAAGGGACAGCGCAAAGGAAGTTTATATACCAAAAACCAATACAACCATATTTCCGCTTGTTTTCAGTCCCGACAAGTCCGACGGCTTCAACCAGACCTTGACCATTAACGACGAGGTTCACGCATGGGAGGGCGACAGGGGTTTAACACTTTACAATACCATGCAATCGGGGTTGGGCGCACGAAAGCAACCGTTGACATTCAACATTACAACAGCAGGGAGCGCGAACGAAGGATTGTTTGACGACCTTATGAAGCGTTCGACCGCATTTCTAAACAGGGACAGCCGCGAAAAGCGGCTTTTACCTTTTATATACACGGTAGACGACGACCGAAAGTGGGACGAAATGGGGGAGCTTTACAAGAGCAACCCGAATTTGGGCGTAAGCGTTCAAGAAGAATTTTACGAACAACAAATTGCCATTGCAAAAGAGAACCACAGCAAGCGGCGCGAATTTCTTATGAAGTATTGCAACATCAAGCAGAAAGCAGAATCGGCGTGGCTTGACAATCGCTTGCTTGAAAATGCCGTTAGCACATTGACGCTTGACGACTTTCGCGGCACTTACGGCGTTGGCGGCATTGACTTATCGCAGACAACCGACCTTACAGCCGCAAGCGTGATTATTGAGCGCGAGGGGGTAACATACGGCTTTTGTCAATTCTTCATGCCGTCGGAGCGGTACGAAAAAGCCATTGAAGACGACAATTTGCCTTATGACATTTACTTACAGCAGGGCATTTTGACTTTGAGCGGCGATAACCATGTTGACTACAAAGACGTTTATAACTGGTATGTACAGCTACAGACGGAATACAAAATATACTTGCTTAAAATCGGGTACGACCGTTACAGCGCACAATATTTAATTGCCGACTTAAAGGGGTTCGGCTTCCATATGGACGACGTTTTTCAAGGCGACAATTTGACCCCGATAATTCGGGAATTTGAAGGGACAATCAAAGACGGCAATTTCATCATATGCGGCGACAATCACTTGTTGAAAGCGCACTTTTTCAACGTGGCATTGAAGCACAACAACGAAAAGCGCACGTTTAGACCAGTAAAAATTGAACGCCGCAAGCGCATTGACGGCTTTGTATCAATAGTTGACGCGCTAACGGTTCGTCATAAGTATTTGGGCGAAGTGGGCGAAATGCTAAAAAATAAAGGTAGGTGAGAACATGGGAGTTTTGCAAAAGTTGGGGGGCTTCATGCGTTCGCGCAAGCCCCGCCCCGCTTCGCAGTTAGGTGTAAAAGAGTTCTTCGAGCTTTTGGAAGGGTATTCGCCCGCGTTTAGCAATGAGCCCGAAGCCTTGTACGAAATGGAGCTAATAAGGGCGGCTATTACTTCGTTTGCGAGATTTTGCAGTAAGCTACAACCCGAAATACGCGGGCGGGGTTTGGCGCACATGGAAAGGCATTGGCAAATGTCTATAAATCCGTTTATGACGACTTCGCAATTTATAGCGCGGGTTGCAACAATCCTTGAAGTTGAAAACACAGCTTTTATTATTCCGCTTGAAGACGGCGAAGGGCGGTTGTTGGGCTTTTTCCCCTTAATGCCGCACAATTGCGAATTTGTGCAATACGAGGGCGTTGCATACCTTCGCTATTCGTTTTCAAATGGGAAGCGGGCGGCAATCGAATTTGACCGCGTGGGCGTTATGAACCAACACCAGTATGAAAATGACTTTTTCGGCGAAAGCAACGCCGCATTAAAGCCGACAATGCGGTTAATCCATACCAACAATCAAGGCATTATCGCGGGCGTTAAAAATTCGGCGCAAATACGCTTTATTGCCAAAATTGCAAATATGCTTGACCCCGAAGACATAAAGCGGGAGCGCGACCGCTTTTCAGAAGAAAACTTGTCGGAGGAAAACAAAAGCGGCTTTATGATATACGACAACAAGTTTTCGGACGTTATACAAGTAAAATCAGACCAGTACACCATAAACGCCGCGCAAATGAAGCTAATAGCGCAGAGCGTGTTTTCATACTTCGGGACAAACGAAGCCATTTTGCAAAATTCGTACAACGAAGAAGGGTTTAACGCTTATTTTCAAGGCAAAATTGAACCCTTCGCAATTCAATTATCGCTTGTACTTAGCCGCATGACGTTTTCCGAACGGCAAATTGCACACGGCAACCATTTTATTTTATCAATGAGCCGTTTGGAGTTCGCAAGCGTAGCGACGCGCACAACCTTGTCAACGCAGTTTTTCGACCGTGGCTTGCTTAACCGCAACACCATTCGCCGTATTTTGGGCTTGCCCGAAGTGGACGACGAAGACGGCGACACCTACTTCATACGAAGCGAATATACACGGCTTGAAGACTTGGGGAAAGCCTTACAAGTGGAAGCGGCGAAAGAAGGTATAAACATAGACGACCCGCAACCGCCCGCCGACGCAGGGACAGGCGGGGCGCATGAAGAAGTAAGGTTGCTAAAAGACATCTTGCGCCGACTGTTAGCGAAAGGGGAAATATAAATGCCAAAAATGGACGACCGCGAATATCGCGCAATGACAACGCCGCTATTTATCGGAGCGGCGACGAAGCGTTTTCAAAGTGACTACTATGTAGAGGGCTTCGCAACCACATTCGACGCGCCTTACGCCATGTATGAGTGGGACGGCGTGAAGTATTACGAAGCCATAGACAGGGGCGCACTTGTCGGCGCGGATATGAGCGACGTAATAATGCAGTACGACCATTCGGGGACGGTATACGCCCGCAATAAAATGTCAAACGGAAAGCCGCCTTGCCTGTTAATCGAACCACAGGAACGCGGCTTATTTGTTGCCGCCGACTTGGGCGTAATTGCCGAAGCAAAGAGCCTTTACGCTTCGATTGAAGCGGGGCTTGTTTATAAAATGTCGTGGGCGTTTCGGGTTGCCGAAGACAAGTACAACAACGAAACCCGAACCCGCACCATTACCAAAATTAAGAAGGTTTACGATGTAAGCGCGGTAAGTTACCCCGCGAACGGCGATACCGATATTGCGGCGCGTTCCTACTTCGACGGAGTGATTGAGGTAGAGAAGCGGGAGGCGTTAGCGCGGCAAATGCAGTTGCTACTACTCAAAACAAAAATATGATGGAGGTTTTACCATGAAAACATTGCAAGAAATTGAAGCCCGCCTTGCCGCAATCAATAGCGAGGTTGAAACAAGGGGCGCGGAGCTTACCGCCGAACAAATAGCGGCGTTAAATACCGAAGTTGACACGCTAAAAGCGGAGCGGGCAAAACTTATTGCCGCCGCCGAAAGCCGCGCAACCTTGCTTGCGTCCATTGCCGAAGGTAGAGCGGCGGGCGCGACCGTAACGCCCGCATTGCCGACCCCGATTACAGGCGGCGGCGAAGTCCGACACACCTTAGACGCAGACCCGACCGACAGTATGGAATACCGCAAGGCGTTTATGAATTACGTTATGCGCGGGGTGAAAATACCCGCCGAGCTTCGCGCCGACGCGATAACCAATACGTCGCAAGTGGGTTCTGTTATTCCCGCCCCTGTACTCAATAAAATTATTGAGAAAATAGAAGCGGCGGGAATGATTTTACCGCTTACCACAAGAACGGCTTACGTCGGCGGGCTTAATATTCCGACTTCGAGCGTAAAGCCTGTTGCAACGTGGGTTGCAGAGGGCGCGGGAAGCGACAAGCAAAACAAGCCGACAGGCGTTATGTCCTTCGGTTATCACAAATTACGTTGCGCCGTGGCGGTTACGCTTGAAGTTGACACAATGGCGTTGTCGGCGTTTGAAATGACACTAATTAACAATGTCGTTGAAGCTATGACAAAAGCCCTTGAACAAGCAATAATTAGCGGCGACGGCATAGGCAAGCCGAAGGGCATTTTGACCGAAACGCCGTTGGCAGGGCAAGCATTAACAACCCTTGCGCCGTCATATGAAGACTTATGCGCCGTCGAAGCCGCCTTGCCGATTGAATACGAAAACGGCGCGGTTTGGTGTATGACAAAGAAAACCTTTATGGCGTTTATTGCTATGACAGACGCGACAGGGCAACCAATAGCCCGCGTTGATTACGGCATAAGCGGCAAGCCCGCCCGAACCCTTTTAGGGCGCACGGTTGTATTGTGCAATTACCTTCAATCGTTCATGCCGACACTTACGGCGGGTACGCCCTTTGCGTTCCTTTTCGACTTCAAAGACTATATCGTAAACACAAATTACGCAATGGGAATAAAGCGGTACGAAGACGACGACACCGACGACAGGGTAACAAGAGCGGTTATGCTTGTAGACGGAAAAACGGTTGCCGCAAATTCGCTTGTGACCCTTTCAATGGGTACAGCTTAGACAGGGGGCGGGCGGCAATGGGATTATTTGAAGAAGTCAAACTTGCCTTGCGCCGAAGCAATAAGGCGTTAGACGGCGAAACAAGGCGACTTATTGCCGCCGCAAAAGCCGACCTTCGATTAGCGGGCATTGTTTTTCAAGACCCGCCCGAAAATGTGACCGAAACTATCACAAATGGGGAC
>Ga0131853_10020596_pt1 | contig 11972 bp, 4 predicted proteins | sample TergutLab28metaG_FD_92764 | JGI IMG/M metagenome (GOLD analysis project Ga0131853, IMG submission 92764) | Labiotermes labralis P1 segment gut microbial communities from Petit-Saut dam, French Guiana - Lab288 P1 (version 2) (version 2) | ecosystem: Host-associated > Arthropoda: Insects >...
CTGAAAAATGTGACTCCCACCTCTTTAAAATACTGTGCCACAATTCCGGCCTCACCCTCTCGGGGTATTTTGCTTTTACAAATACAATTCTGCTGACAGAAACAAGGCGGGGTGGCCATTGTGCCAGTAGTTAGGATATTTCAGTAACTGTGTAATGACGATTGATGGCATCATAACCATTAATCTTACTGTGGAAAAAATTTTGGGTTACTCTAACAATTAGTATGTGTTTTGAATTCTGAAAAATACTTTTTATGCATAACATATAAACAACAGTACAAAAGAGTCAACTCTGAAGCAAATAACAAAATTGTACGAACTTAACTTACCATTTATATAAAAAATCAGCATTCACTGCAAGCTTGAGTCTTGTAATTGTAGCAATATAAATCACTTACCTGAAAAGAGAGACGAATTTTCTTAATATCCAAACCACGAAATAAAAAAAAATGGACACTAAAAATAGTTTGCCCTGAAATTAAAAATGTTTTAAATCTACTGTATTTTGGAACTAGTAAGAATTACTGAGAAAGTGATAATCATTAACCTGCCAATAAGGTCGTTATTTTAAGGGGTTAGACTTTAATTCTCGCGTCTAAAGATCCCGCCGTTGTACCCCATCCTGATTCAGCGCAAGCAGTAAACACTCTAAAAACATATCTACTAAAGACCCATCTCGATTTTACTTCCCAGCTGCGCTTCTGTTAAAGTGGTCTCTTCCTCTTAAGTTTCCGGAATAATTTTTTTTATATATTTCTAATTTATTCCATGTGTTTTACAAACCATCCTTTCCCAAAGGCGTTAATTTGATTTTTTCATTACGAATTTAGAAGTTCATTTAATGCTTGAAGCAACACACTGATTACAGGGTTAATGAATGACAAAAACACAAATAATCTAAAATTGTTATATTATATTATGTTTATCGTGTCGTGTCATATTATTTTGTATTATGACATATCATGTCATGTTATATTATATTATATTATATTATATTATATTATATTATATACATCGTAATATTTGTTTATAGAAATGTTTGTAGGGCAGGATTTCGGAAATGCCAACAAACAGATAATATCTACAGTGCACCATGGTCTAAAAGCAGGATATAATGCACTAACTTCAAATTTATCTTCTTTTTAATTCTGGAGAGGAACAGAAGAGCCGGTACCAAAGTACCAGATGTTCCCACTAAGTGTTCACCAAATTAAGTGAAAACAAATTTATAGGAAGTTGAATTTTATTTTGCAACTTCACATACAAACTTGAGTGAATGTAATGCGATGTGACTACGGCTTTGACAAATGGGCTTCAGTTCCCTGTAGGATAGAATTTATTTTGAAGCCAACGTACCCCGAAATTTCTGTTAGGCACAGTAGCCAGACACCTAACCTTAACTATGTTGAAAAACTGGTCGTCTGTTTAAGAGATGTGCAGTTGCCAGAGTATGAAGCGAACTAGTCCAGGTGGAGCTTTACTTCTACGCCACCTACATGCTTTTAGACGGTGTAAGTAGACACTGGCTTGAATTTCATATTTAATATGAACGCTTGTTCCTGTAGGGTGCAGTACGTTACAACGTCGATTAGCTAAGCTTAGAAATTACATCTGCAAAGTTCACAATTTATACGACTCAGAAGAGTCTGCCTCACGTCTTTCTTGCAAGTCGTTTTCTTCAGGTCATATCGTGACAACAAGCAATTTATCTCAAAGCTCTGGTTCTTGACCTCATCCGTCCACAGATAAGGATAAGAAGCAGGTCTCGTGCAAATCCCGCCCAAAACATCTTATCTTGTCGTCTCGTAAAAGTCAAACTGTAGTAGAAAACTGCAATGTTTGTGGCATTACGGAGATAGCTTGCATAACCCGCGGTAACCGCTGTGGTGACACAGAAACTGAGTCAGCAGTCAGTTTTAAGTCAGACGGTGAAGAGAGTGTGAATATAAAAGATACATTTTCCTACACAAATTTAAATTTCACATAATGGAAAGATATGGCTGACTGGAGGTACTGTTCCACGTCCACCGAAACTTGGCAGTAGACTGTGCTAAACTGTAAGCTTTGGCTTCGGCCGCTTTACCCCAGAATCAATCCAGAACACGCGTTAACGAATTGCGAAGAACTACTTCCCTTTTACTGAATTTTATCCGCGACCACTCTCCCGTAATTTGTTACTGCACTGACTGAGCTGTCCCAAGAAAAATGATGGGAAACCACAGCAAACCTACTCATGAGACTTGAGATTCAAACCTTTGATCTCCGAAACACTGCCACTCACCAGACTGTTGCGTGAGATAAATAAGACATTGTGTGGGTTGACGATTTTCATCAGGCCCTTCTCTTTAATTTAACAAAGTTCCGGATGCAACATCCGGCTGGACGAAACACAAAGTACATATGACCAACAATCCAAGTTATGAAATACAAAAAAGAAATGATCCGCGTTTAAGCCATTTCTTTCATCTTTCAAAATTATAAATCCAGTGATATGAGGTAGACAAGAAAACTTAAGTATAACGATTTTAAATCAGTGTGTGTAAAAAAAAAGGTTAAGCAGTCCCATTACAGGCCTGAACAGGGTAAAAAGATTCCAGGAAGTGAAGGTTCCCAGATTTCATGACAACGGCACAGGACGGTGGAAGGTTGTCAGTCTTACGCACCGGCCGCCTTTACCCCCAGGAAATGCTCCTGGTACTCATTTCTGTTAGAGGCTGAGTCGACCCCAGGAACATAGTGCGATAGGAAGGATTTTATGTCAATGAAAAATCCACTGACACCAGTTGGGATCGAGCCCGCGACCTTCCGATCTGTAGCACAGCACCTTAACCACTGTGCTACCGCAGTCCCCCAAACCAGTGTGTAAGTTGGATTTATTATGGTACAAGATAATGTCCAGTGGTGGGATTTTACGTGGACATTACGTTATGTTACATCGGCATCTGTAAGAGTTGAGATAACATTTAACCATGCGAGAGACACTCTGGCACCACCGCATGTTCTTTATTCCATGTAGCTGTAGGGTTAATACTGGAATTAAATTCCTGGACAGGTTTTGTTTTATAAGCAGCAAATGTGTAATGAAAGAAAGAGAATAACAATTGGAATATGTACAGGAATAGGGAACAAAACACAGGTAACTGAAGAGAGTTTTTTTTTAAAAATTAATGTTCACTGGGAAGATACCAAGAAGTACAAAGTACTGCGGATGGATGTGACATAAATTAGGAGTTGACAGCCTTCGACAGGATATAGCATATGACAGTTATGAGAGTAGCGGCAAGTGTCCTACAAAACAACCTGAATTGTGACTACAAGAAATCAGATTGTACGAAGGAGAGGCCTGGCTTCAGGATATGCTCCAATTTTACAGTGTCTTAGAAAGATAATAAACAATCACTTTCTTCCAAGGTAGGGATTAATTTCTCCAGCGGCTGGAGTTACTGTCCTTTTCAAAATGAAAACTAGTGCTACAAAATTGCCCTCATATTAAAGTAGTTTTGCTTGTTGGTCCGAAATGTGACATGCCAGCTGGTATAAAAGAAGTGGGTCATTAGTAGGGAGGCCATCTACTGATGCGCAATCCTCCTGAAAACTCTCCACTGCGGATCGCCACCGGCTGTAGAGTACAAACGGCTCGCCTAAAAGACGATTGGTAGTCACGCAATGAGGAAAGGGGACGTATTTCCTTTCTTTGCACTACGTTGCTGGCCTTCTATTGGCCTGATTAATTCCAACAGTGGCGTGCTTAGGGTGCCAAACCTAAGATATCTCACATATGAGAGAAAATATTTTATATTGACTTTTTATTTATGCCACGATTTGATTGAGATTAGAATGTCAAAAGCCAGTCCAAAGTTTTAAATTTAGCCAAAGATCTTTAAATGTGGAGCTAAATGTACAAATTTAGTTGCTTAAAAGCAAATAGAAAAGAAGTGAATTTAAAAAATTAAAAATTCTTCTTGTTTCTTTACGAATTGAGCATCTAAATATTAGCACCGGCCTCGAATAATCTCCTTGCAGTTTCTTCGTGTTCTTTCTTCAATTCTAGTAATGGTCTTCGGCGGCATGTCTTTATCTATTGTAACTACAGTCCACATATCTATCTACTATGGTACTGAGTCGTAAATATTTGGAGAAATAAATACATTTTTTGCCCTGTACAGGTGCATCAAAATAAAGATAATAATAAATTAATGAAAACTGAACATGAGCGTCTGCAAGCTGGTGCGCGCGACGGCCATACTACCTTATTGTTATTCTACAGTAGTCACAGTTTAAGCCCAAAAGCCTTTTCTGAGGCAGTGTTTAGTTGATAAACATCTGACAAGAATCTGGAAGGTAATTTGCTTCATTTTAAAGACGCTGTAATACAGAACACGCTGACACACAGACATGGAGATATAAAAACCCAAACTTCATAAAACATTACTTATTAACCCATTAAACACCAAAGAAGAGAGACAGAGAAGAAGAAAGAAGAATAGAAAGAAGTGTTGTGAGCTGTACTACACTTAACGGGAGGTGGGAGGATCAGAAAATGTTGCTGTTCTGAGGGTACAAAGGCAGTGACCGATCGTCCTTCCGGTAAAAGTAGAGAGGTAGCAAAGAAAAGCTGTTGCGTGAAGAAGGTAAAATAATGGGAAATAGACTATTGGGAGTTTGCAGCAAAAGAAGTACAATGAGCACTTGGGCTGAATTTTGTATTTGGAGGGACACATCGTTATGAAACCTACGTCAAGTTCGAGGAGTTACGTTTTTGCGAAAAAAAAATTGAAGTCAACTGTTGGAAGGTCTGCACGAGAAGCATAACGTGCAACATGAATTTTGTTAAGAACAACAATATTTAGATTCAGTTCGTACCTTACAGTAAACGCCATTCGTCTGGGTTAAAAGAAAGCCAGGCACTTAGAGCTGTGCAGCTGAAAAGCGCTGTGTGTTCAGACACGCATACAAAAAGCACATGGGCTCAATATACTCCGAGGACAGAACGTAAAATATTTGATCCTTAAAATTGGTGACACGTAAAGTAAAGTTAGGCTTTAAACGGTTACATGGGCTATGTAACATGCGTAGCCTGAAAGCCTGAAAGAAGATGCCTGAAGGGCACAGGCATAAATGAGAGGATTACTGATGGAGTGCAGGATAATTTGTAGAGAACCTTCAACTTAATATTGTACATACTACGTTCAAATAATGTATATATATATATATATAAATATATATCTCACGAACAAATTTCACTTGTCCATGAAAAGGGAACAGAGATGTTCTCTGTTCTCCATTCTTAGACAAGTGCAATTTGTTGGTTATAAATTTATACGTGCAGAGAATCTCTCTCAGGAACAGCGTAATGAGGTTCCGAGTTTTGTGAAACACTGGGTATCTTTTGAGTGGTTGAGCAGTGTTAAATTCAAAGAAGAAATCTGTCGTTGGAGTCAATCATTTAACAATTTGCACAGTAAATGTGAAAAAAGTGATATCATTTGTAAATTATGAGACCCAAAAAAAATGGATGTAAGAAAAACGAGAAAAAAATCGGAGTGCACTAAATTTAACTCTTAGAATGTTCATAATCAACTTCTGGGATCGAAGTCCAGGATAACAAATCCTTAGAAGTTAGTATATTAGAAGAAGCTATAAGATCATATGCAGAAACAGAGGATACCTCAAATTTGCTGATTGCGTTACTAAACCGGTAGGTCTGGAAAGACCGTGTATTGAACTATACGCATACATGAGTTTTAAGTGGAAAAGTGTACTGTGGAATTTACCGATGTCATTTCCGAGGCTAGAAGTTTCTTCTTGGTAGAAAACAATATTATTTATACATAATTACAAATACTCAATTTAAACTACAAAATAGCAGTGGATAAACAATTGACGTTAAGTAATAGGACTCCTAACTTACTTCGGATTTGTAACAATGAGAATAACATGTAAATAAACTTTTAATAAACGTGGGAAACAAGTAAGGCAGTGAAGAAGCAAGTATGGGGGAGGTAACCGAGTAAGTACGTAAGTCCAAAAGCAGCAACCGAGTCAAAACGTAACTCAACAGGGAAGCAACCGAGTAAATATGCCAGTGCACAAGGCAGCGACCGAGTAAGCACCTAAGTGCAAAAGGAAGCAAGCGAGTAAGTACGTAGGCGCACAGGGAAGCAACCGAGTTAGTACGTAAGTGCACACGGAAGAAACCGAGTAAACACGTAAGTACAAAGGGAAGCAACCGAGTAAGGACGTAAGTGCACAAGGAAGCAACCGAGTACACACGTAAGTGCACAGGAAAGGAACCGATTAACTACGTAAGTGCATAGAAAAGTAAAGGAGTAATCATGTAAGCACATACAATAAATGAGAAACTAGTAAGAAAGCACTCAAATAAACATCTAACAAGCACGCTAGTAAGCAAGTTGTTAAGAAAGCAAGGAATAAGCAAGCAAGCAAGGAAGAATGAAATGATTAAGAAAATAAGTTAAGAACATAAGCAAGGAAATGAGAAGGTAGAGTCTTAGAATTTTGATCCTTATAAATTCTCTGCCGACAGCAAAACAAAGTAACACAATGACCCCACACAACACCACACCTCAGCTCTAGCCATTAGGTGTAAATAACATGAAAACAGACTCATTATCAGCATATATTATTTCAACACCCCCCGTAGTTTCAAAAGAAAATTTATTAAGGCTATCCTCTCTCCTACTTTAACCTGGTCCTCTTTTCCCCTTTTCTTCATCTATTACGTATCCAGGAGGCAAGTCGTAACGAAGAAAAACGATCAGAAGGTAATTAAAAGAGGGAAATAAATTTCGCAATGGGACGTGCAAGGAATTGAGTTCAATTATGTGGCCGCTACAGAGCAGAGCTTGATGCGCCGCCGCCGCCGCCGCCGCCGCCGCCTCGGGGAAAAGAAGACGAAGACCACGTGGAAATTTTCTCTGCAACTTGGGTAAAAGGAATGAGCCGAACGGAAGACTTTCTTTGTAAGTGGCAGAGGCAAGGTTTGAAGTTAAAGACAGAGAATAGTTAAAATTATTTTTCTGTGAACCATGGCCGTACGTGATGTGGACGGAATTAGAATGGGTGTTGCGATGAAAAGAGACGAAGGGATTTAATTTGTGAAAATTCAGAGATTTGCGGAATATAAACAAAAAAGTACTCTTCTTAGAGTAACACATAAGATAGTTACATGATAACAATTAATAAATAATCGCGAAATCGCCAAATATCCTTCAACTTTCCTTACATTTAACGTAATTTTTGCTCTTTTTTATGTTTTGCTGACCGTGCATCTCGGTATAAACTTAGCAACTGACCAACTTAATGCACAAATTCTTGTTTTATAATAAGTTCATTATATTCCTCTACATGTTTCGAGCACTATTGTGCTCATCATCAGGAGGTCAAATTATATTATACAGAAACTGGTATCATCACAATCTGTATAATATAATTTGACCTCCTGATGATGAGAACAGGATGAGCACCAGATTCTGTATAATACAATTTGACCTCCTGATGATGAGCACAATAGTGCTCGAAACGTGTAGAGGAATATAATAAACTGATTATAAAACAAAAATTTGTGCATTAAGTTGGTCAATTGTTAAGATTAGTGTATTTTTATGTGCTTATTTATCAAATTTTTGGGAGTGCAGCAAAAATTCTTCTAGCAAGCTGTTCAACCAAGACCCTGCCCTGAGTAAATTCCCCAAGAACCAACAATGTACATCAGTACTGTTGCACTATTCAATTCTGACCACACAATTATATATTAGTCTATGTCATTTCTAAGCGGTGGTATGCTCAGCCTTTGGTGGCCGATAAATATCAGTACCTTTAGAAGTGCAATAATAATAATAATAATAATAATAACGCGAAAATTTTCATGAAAATTTGTTTGTACGCGACATTTTTAATGGGATTTTAAGAAGTAAAAATATTAAGAGATCATCGCGAATCCTTTCAAATTGTTGGTAACTTCAAATGAGAAAACTTTGTTGAGTTGAAGAGACGTTAAAAAACATTTCCCTTTTTATTTCTTTCCCATTCACTCGAATATGCCCGAAAAACAGTCCACAGAATTCTAGCTCAAAATAAACACAGTGAGACTGTAGATAAAATTTTTTCTCGAATTTGGTGGTTGACTTATTTACCAGTTGTAACAAAACAACTGTGTGGATAAGTTTTGTTTGCAGCAGCCGTCCACGTCTTTCAGAAAAATACCGTATATTGTTTATTCCCAGAAGCCAGTTGTTCAAAAACTTTTTCAATTCACGGATCACCTGTGTACCATGTAGCTCTTTGCAGAACACAAAGAAAATTGTATTTGTTACGCTAGAATTCCTACTGGGAACAAACTTACTAGTTTGAAATTATGCTGCATTATATTATGAACTGATCGGATGGAACGCCTTTTTTTTTTACAAGTTGCAAGACAGAAAAAAAATTGAGAGAATTCTGCACAAACCAACGTTTTTGTGAGAACTTGTTAAAGAGTGCCATTACTCAATTCCAGGGGCGGACAACTACAGTCAAGCTAAAGAAACACTTTCGCTGTGCGAGAACATAATTTGGGGAAAACTAACTGAATACTTCTATATTTAAGATTCTTCGGTTTTCCATGTACATTATCATACATATTTAAATTTAAATTGTTTAATAACAGTAATATGTATTAGCGACAATGTCGTATTTCTCAGTTAAGGTGAAATATTTCACCTAACTTTAAACCGCAGTCTACAGCATTAACCAAAAACGAAATATAGCTGCTACTAAATCATTCCCTTCACGTCATGATGGTGAAAATTTCTGCGAACGTTACAGAAACTTTGACTTGTACGGACTCTTATTGTTGGCTCCGACTATGCAGTAAATTGCGGTAATCCCAGAAGTTTGGTAGGAACGCGGATGAAATTCATGCATTCAAATTCCATCTCCGAACTTCAACATACGCAAACATAGTTCACTAATAGTTAAATATCGTGTCTGTAGCAGATAGGCACTTTCTTACATTCAATGTGCCATTCCCAAAATTTAAAACTGATATCCATTTCAGTTGTATAGCATTTCGTCCTCTTTTTATCACAGATATTCATTCAGATTATTCCTTGTGTTTATACCATAAGAAACGTTGATCTGATGTTGATAACTCGAATAATACTTAAGGGTGCAGAAGTGATGTAAATCATTAATTAAGAAACAAAATAAAATGACACCATAATGAGTAAACAAATGTAGACATAAACGAAAGTATACAAAATATGTGTTTAGTTGCCAGCGTCCCTTTCTTTAAAGAACGCACGCTAAATACACAGTAGACATTCACGAACAAAAAGGCATTGCGAACATCAATAAACCACACAGACAAAACCTACTTTAGAACAAAGTGTTGGAGACAATATTCTGGCAACACACAGACAATTACAAGAAGATGCAGAAAATTACCTACAAAAAAGCTTTGCATTTCGCAATCTTAGTTAAATGAATACTGTTGGAGTGACAAAATTGGGGGGGGGGGGTTGTCCATATTTAAATCGCAAGGTTTAAGGGAAAATATGTTCGACCCCGGATGAAAGATATCTTTGGTGTTCATCGGGATATAAAACACACATGGTGGAGGAAGGAATATAGGAGGTGTTGTTGAAGGAGGGGGGGGGGATAATGTGTAGCATACTGAAGGGTGGAATTATGGAAAATAAAAGGAAGTAGAAAGCGGGCGGAGAGAGGCGCGTGCCTTTTATGCCCAGGAGAGGAGGATGCAATGCATATTTCATTACTGTATACAGAAAGGTATAATTGCAGGAGGATTTAACTAATAAAGGGCTAGCAGAAAGTGAGGAATTAACATACAAAAATTTTTACATTTTACAAATAAAATGTAATCTTTATATATATATATATATTAATATTAGTATAGAAAATATTTACTAAACTCCATGTGTCAGTGGAAGAATGAATGAGAAAAGTTAAGAAGCAAATATAGAAAAAAAAATGCGTAAACGCAATTCAAATGTTAAATCACGTTAATTATTCTGGTAACTGTAAAAACGGCTTTAAGCTGAAGGTAAAATATTTCAAAATCGTTATTCTAATCAACTTTTAATTATATTGATGCGGAATTGTGAGTTAAAAATCAATAAGTTAATAGACAAATAAATGGAAAAATAAAGATCTCTAAATAGAGAACTTCTACACTTTTTAAGAATATATTTTCATCTAAATCCTCCAAATTCCTTTTATAAAAGTTCCACGCAAGCGACACAGCGTAAGACTGAAGATATAATCACTTCATGCACAGTCAGCCTATAGCAAACTTATTGAGTGATTTTTTGACGTTTTGCTGACCGTGCATCTCAGTATATTTATCTCAGTATTTAACCAACTTGATGCAAAAAAATTGTTTCACAGTAAGTTTTATTTCATGCCTCTACATGTTTCGAGCATATGTGCTCGAAACATGTAGAGGCATGAAATAAAACTTACTGTGAAACAAATTTTGTGCATCAAGTTGGTTAAATACTGAGATAAATTATAGAGTGATGTTTGTTTCAAACACCTTGAAACATGAGCTGTTTCCTTCTGCCTTCGAACGGAAACATATTTTCGAAAAATGAATTTCAGTGCACAATCTTACATGAATATAGGTGCAAATTAATAACAACTGTAACCTCCTCACGTTGTCATTACTGTGCTGCGGCACCAGAACAAATCGAATTAAAGTCACCGATAGTTCGCAGGGAGGAGGGTTCCCTTGTGGCACAAGCGCCACTGACCATGTGGTTCGTGGCTAGACGCTATTTCGGAAGCGTCCCACCTTTGTGTCCGCTGCGATGTGTTTATGTCCGGCACAACCTCAATTCCATTCCAAGTGGTTTTATTTATACATGAGGGTTGACCCTCGGGTCACCGTCACCTCACAATGCTGTCTGAATTGGCACCGGTGTGTACTAAATTACTTAGGTTAATTGAAAACCAACGAGCTAGTGGGTTATATAGCCTTCTGCTTTCTGTTTCTCATTTAATGTACAGTGGAGAAAGTTTTGTTACTACGGGGAAAGAGAGGATGTCCTCGTCAGAGAGTCTGCCCGGACAACTAATGTCAAAGGAAACAGTATTGTAGGCCTGGGGACGAGAAAAAGCGAGCGAGAAGTCTTGGAGAATGTGTAGGAGTGGACCTAGGGCATATTTATTTTTAAATGTAACCGATAAGAGGCATGATCATACATAGAATATTAATGCGCCAAAGCTGCTTTCATTAAAATGCGATTTATCTTAATAGTCATATTAAATATTATAATTTATTCTTCCCTTTTTACTTTAATGTGACCAAATCAAAACGAATAAGATAGAAAGAACACGTAATGCACCTTGGTTATGTAAAATATATGTACATATTATTTTACTCGGCAAACCAGAAATAAAGATGACTACTGGGAAGACCTAGGTATAAAGGGAAAGATGCCTGTAATAATGAATCTTAAAGAGAATGAATGTAAGGGCGCGGAATGTATCCAACTGTCTTGCAACCGTCATTGGTGGCGGGATGTTTACATGTAAATATAACTTGAAGTTCCTTTAAAGATGGAGAATTTCTTGCCTAGCTGACGGATTAATAGCTGAAGAACACTGCGCTGAGTGTAATTACTTAACAATTCCACCTGAGCATTTCTGTGTTCATTTACGTGCGCTGTGTCTAATCCGTCTCATACATGGGTGCAGAATTTAATCTTGCCTTCTGAAGAAAACAAAGTGAGGGTTCTACAGAGTTGATGAGCTTATTTGGACCTACGAGAGTGAAAAAAATGGAGGTAAGTAGTCAATTAAACAAAGAGCAGCTTCGCAATTTACGCGATTCACGTAGTATTCGCAGTCCAGACATACAAACACAAACACAAACACAAACACACACACACACACATACCGCGAAGAAACAGATGGAGAGGACACGAGTCAGAGAGATGACACTACGA
>Ga0131853_10020597_pt1 | contig 11971 bp, 10 predicted proteins | sample TergutLab28metaG_FD_92764 | JGI IMG/M metagenome (GOLD analysis project Ga0131853, IMG submission 92764) | Labiotermes labralis P1 segment gut microbial communities from Petit-Saut dam, French Guiana - Lab288 P1 (version 2) (version 2) | ecosystem: Host-associated > Arthropoda: Insects >...
AGCGGCCGACTGTGCTGTGACGCATGTGGCAGCACTGTGCAGTACAAATGTGTTCAGTGTAAAGCCCGGAACACTGAAAAACGTGAATTGTGAGGCTTGGTGTGATAAGTAGTTCATAACTGATTGTAATGCTATTGGCACTGTCGACAGCGGGACGACATGAAATTTGAAGGTGTGCGATGTTAGGCCTTCGGTAACATTCGAAGGTGTGCGCTGTTAGTCATGTGGTAATATTTGAAGTTGTGTAATATTAGGTCTGTGCTAATAGTTGAAGGTGTGCGATGTTAGGTCCATGTTAAACATTTGGGGGTTTGTGCTGTTAGGTGTTAGCATATGAATTTGTGTGTGTGTGTGGTTGTGGGCCTGTGTTAACTTACAAAGTTGTGTCATGCAGACCTGTGTTAACATGTGAAGGTATGTGAGAATTTAGGCCTGTGTTGACATATGACGGTGTGTGGTGTATGTCATTCAGATGACCATACTGTGTGTGTACTGCAGCACAGTTGGTTCGTCTCACACCCATTGTTGTTGTTATGTATGTGACAAAGAGTCTTCCCGGTGGCTTGTCTGGGCGTTGTGCCTCTGTCCCCATCTCGGGCTGTAATTGGTCGCACCCTTTTTGCGTGACACGTATTATTAACGTTTGTCGGACTCGCTGCTGCCCTGAAGTTGGAGGCAATTTGTTGCTCCGAAGAACTGGCAGCTGTGCACGAGACTGCACTGAAAGTAGGCATGTTGAGTCGGTTTCCGTTATTTGTTACATTTCGCAGACGATATGTAACCGTACGCCTGTCCGTAACCCGTACCGCAGGTTGCATAGTTTGCATTAGCGTCTTTGCATCTTTCCAATGTGACTGCACATTGCAGTGGGCGCACATTTTCGTGAGTTCTGTATGGTTAGTGCCTTACTGCTGTTACAGCCCGACCAAGGCCCTTCGTCGTCTGGGGATGCATTCTGTGGCCACTAGCTTTTGAAATGACGTTCTGTCTAGTCTGGATAACCCTGACACCGTGGTTACCATGGTTATAATATTTGTGTGATTACGCTAGTATCGCTGGTACCTTACCAGTCCGTATGCGTGTGCCATGTTGGCATTACCGATTGGAGGGGATTAACAAATACGAATTTTGTGTGTGTGGGGGGGGAGGGTGTGTTGGGTCTGCAGTCTGACCTTCTTATCAAAACTCGCGAGCATCTGTGGCTGTTTCCGAAACGTAACAATGTACAGATGTGCACAGAACACTCCGCATGCATCGAATTATGAGGTTTGAGTGGGCGTGGCTGACGGTGTGTCCGTATCGTGCAGTGCGATGTTGACGGGCGGGTGAGTTGGAATCAGTGGTAGCCACGTCCGCCCAGGGCTCATGATTCTCATTGTACAGCGTATATGTACAGAACGTGCCTGTCTGCTGTGTGTCGATAGCGGACCTAACAGAGAACGCCTGTCTGTATTATTACTTTTTTTTGGGGGGGGGGGTTGGTTGTTGGCGGTACGCGCTGAAGATAGTGGTGTTGGTGAGTGTGTGTGTGTGGTGTGGTGTGTGTGTGCGTGCGCGTGCGTGGTGTGTATGTGTGTGTGTGTGTGGTGTGTATGTGTGTGTGGTGTGGTGTGTATGTGTGTGCGTGGTGTGTGTGTGTGTGTGTGTGTGTGTGGACGCGGTTTGAATCTTCATTGCCAGCTTACTTCAGAGTTATTCGCGCATGTTAACGTATTCGCATCGCCATATTTTGTGCCTTGTGTATTTTAAAATTCAGTCCTAGCTCAATTATCAAAGAATTTTCGTGTTTTAGAGCGTAAATATTTCCATTATTTTAACCGACTAACATCGTTTGTCACTTCCTGTTCACTGGCCTATCGTATCGTATCAACGTATGCCACTCCTCCCACCGCCCGCTGCCATGGCTGAGTAGTGTCGGGAAGTGACAGACGATATTTGCAAGATACAAGGACCCTGTACATGCTGGTGTGACACTGACAAGGAGAGTGACCTGTGTTGCTGTCAGTATCATGTAAGGTTACATCCGTCCGGCTATTGGCGACACGCGGTTGGCGGACGGGCTAATGAACCGGGCGGCGGGGGGGGGGGCAGTAGTCCCTGCGTCTTGTTACTGTCGCAGGGCCACCTTGCGCTGTCATTCGCTGCTGCTTGTGCCCTGCAGGGAGCCCACTTCGCTGCAGGCGGTTGGCGAGTATCGCGTTAAACTGCCCCCACCGTTGTGTGGCAGCACTGGAGACACCGTCATCATGTCATCGTCGTCGTCGTCGTCCAGCAGAATGTGAACGTGCTGATGACTGTTGGCCGACGGACCCCAAGATTCATCGCCAAACAGCCCGTCCTCATTTTCCTGCGACAGAGAATGCATACAGGCTGCAATGAAAGTGGACGTTTTGTGGGCTAGTAATTAGGATGCAGTGTATGAGAGGCGTTTTATTCAAACCTGTGTTGATGAATGCCACTGGACGCCTGTTCGCTCCCTAATGAATCCAGTCCGCAGTGATCCATTTTAATATTATACTGCCATCTGCCCCTCTTATAGGCATGTATTTATTAATTGGGTAGTGTTAGCATTTCAGTCACGAAACTGGTACATGCTGTAGGTATTTGTATAATTTAGCATTGGCATTTCCGTGACGTCACGTGCTGTGCCTATAATGGTTATGTGGGCTCTTACTAACTTACTTCCTCCATGGAGCAGAGTCCTTGAGAAGCTGATCGTCCATACCCCCACATCCCAGTTCCTGAAGATCTATCTTAATATTGTCCTCCCATCTACGCCAGGGTCTTCCAAGAGGTCTCTTTCCCTCAGGTTTCCCCACCAAAACCCTGTATACACCTCTCCTATACCCCACACACGCTACATACCCCGCCCATTTCATTATTTTCTATTTTATCACCCGAACAATATTGGTTGAGCAGTACAGATCATTAAGCTCCTCATTATGTAGTTTTCTTCACTCCCCATTCCCCTCGTCCCTCTTAGACCCAAATGTTCTCCTCAACACCCTATTATCAAACACACTCCGCCTACGTTTCTCCCTCAATGTGAGCGACCAAGTTTCACACCCATACAAAACAACGGGCTAAGTTATAGATCTTTGTACTTTAATCTGTATATTTTTGGATAGCAAACTGGAAGACAAAAGATTTTGCGCCGAATGATATCAAACATTGCCTGTCTTCAGTCTGTCAATTTCTGCCTGAATACAATTTTGATGTTACGGTTGTCCCCAAATATGACCTGTACCGTCATTTCGAAAGAGCTATTATGTTGATGCTGGCGCAGTTCTGTAACGAGGAACTGAGGACATGAACCGAACTGCCGGCACGCGGAGTTGTGATACAGTAGCAACTTACTTATTCTCTTGACATTCACTTCGTACAGAGCTTTATGTTCGCAAGATTTATTGTGACGAGCCGTGCTGTGCTGTGCGATCCATTTGTTAGCTAGCGTGTTTACCGTCACCGGCGCGTGGCTCCGTTCCCACGGCTCCTGCACCCCCTTGCTAAGCGCATTTCGGCCGGCAGTCATTGTACAGAGGGATTGATTTAAATATTGAGCAGTCCCAAAAGATGAAAATATCTTATCCTCGGTTCAGTGAAAGTACCAGTTGGCTAGCCGTTTGGCGACTGGCGTCCGTTGGGTTGCGGTTAGCAGCAGGCAGTTTTGCATGGCGTCGAGACCTGCCGTCTCCTGGTCTATTGCGAGTGTGTCGTCACGTAACCCCTACTTAACATAGTTAGCTAACTGCATGCAGTACACTCATACTTGAAAAGCTAATAGTTGCGCAGCTAATCATATTTACCACCCTTCATGTAACCCGAAGGTCGCCGTTCGGCTTGGATTGCTTGGCCCTGAGAATGTAGGCACTATAATACTTCGAAGCTCCGATAGCACGACGCAACACCGCAGAAGAAACTTTAACCCAAAGGTTCATTACCATAATCACAAGAGCCCGCCACTGGTCTCTGTCTGGACGTAGATTATTCCATTCCACGCCCTGTATTTTAATATTATCCTATCATCTGTCTCTTCTTGATGACGTGTTCGCGCGTAAACGAAACGATTTGCTCCGTATGGTTCAGTCCCTCCCGGTGGGCAAAATGTAAACCATAGAGAAGAACGGGTTTTAATTTTGTACTGTGTGGCAGCTTATTGGCACTGTGCGCGCGTGTACAGTGGTACTGGAGCATGGAGACGCTACGGGAATCGTGTTGAAACAGCAAGCATTTGGGCTTTATATAATTGGTTTTGTTCTCAGCGAACGGTTGGAGCAATCCCCCCATCAGCCTTGCCATGTATGTACATACAAACATACAGTGCACTGTCCGCACCTAGAAACTTAAATACTGCCGAACACATTTTTTTGTTTCGAAATTTGACATATCTGAGTTTGATAAAAATTTATCGACGGGTTTCAGTTTCGGTTAAAACCGGACATGTTACATGAAGACCGACATTCACTTCTGCGCCCATCCCTGTCACTGAGTCACCAAGAAAAGGGTTTTTGGATTAAAAAGCAGGGCAAAATGAAACACGCATTTTATTTTCTATTCTGAGTTTCATGGTTTCTTAGATAATTAACAAGTTAGGAAATGTCGGCACAGAGTAACATTCCCGGCGCGTTTGCTGTATTGTTGTCTGTGCATGATAATGTCCATGCAGTCAGTCAGTCCGTCAGTATTGCATCACACACCATAAAATGTCTCCGTATCTTAGCAACAGATTACAATCGATCATCATCGATATATCGAAAGCAGGGAGATTAAAATAGTTGTCTGTGAACAACCGTCAGTAATCTGCATTCAGAATATGTCTTCCTCGGTGAACGATGACCAACTGTTTCTTTGGCCTCAGTGGGTGCCTCGCAGAGAACACAGCCTGTCTCAATCATAAAGACCAGTAATTGCGGGAGATCATAAACGCGTGTAGGTCAAATTTCTGTTGTTCTGTCCGACATTAACCTAAACTGGAATATTTCGATAAACTGAAGTAAGAAGTCCCAAATCTTAAATTTCACTAACACACGTTCTGTGGAAGTCACTCTGTTTCGTGTGGGCGAACAGAAGGACAGACAGACAGACAGACATAACATAGCTAATATCGCTTTTCGGAATTCTTAAATTAGCCTATTTGTAGCATCTGTGCAATTGGTGATCATTTGTGGTGCAAGTTTGTAGTCGTGTGTGACCACTTTGATAGGGACCGTGCTACAGAAGTGCTATCTGCTTCATCGATGGCGGTGGTCAGATGTCCGCGGCACGCAGGTTTGTTAGCGTTAAAACATTCGGTTTTGTTGTTGTGTACGTAATGCCGTAACGTGGGTGTGGATTACTTTCCTAATAAGTTGGGGTTCCGCAGTTGTAATTCAGCACTGTTACCCTTCGGATCAGCAGACAATACAGAAACTGTGTGTGGTGTGGGTGTGTGTGGTGTGGGTGTGTATGTGTGTGTGTGTGTGGTGTGGGTGTGTGTGTGTATGTATGTGTGTGTGGTGTGTGTGTGTGTATGTGTGGGTGTGTGTGTATGTGTGTGTGAGAGTGTGGAGTGTGTGTGTGTGTATGTGGTGTGTGTGTGGTGTGTTTGTGTGTGTGTGTGTGTGTGGTGTGTGTGTGTGTGTTTGTATACCTCGTGTCCTGAACGTGGCTTTACAGAAAGGGTGACCTACGGAACTGTGATTATTTTTTAACTCGCGGTAAATGTTTTACTTGCAGAATTTGGCACCACTGTGGTTATCTATCTGTTGTTTCTATCGGCCCTTGTAAATGAAGAAGCGTTTTCCTGGAACGTGTGTGAAATCCGTATAAAGCGATGTTAGGACACCCTGTATATTGTAATTTGTTATGGTTTAAAACTTTGAAGCATTTCTGTCCACAGATGGCCGGCCGGCCGGCCCACTTACACATACTGCTCGTCTGTGTGACGCAGACTTTTTAGCGCGATGCTTGACGAACGACAGCCTTTTCACGACACAATCGGTGCGGCATGTGCGAGAATTTGCACTTGTTTGCCATGACACTGCTCCAAGAGTGCAGCCTTGCTGCTGGCGCAATTAGCGGCGCCAATCATTTACAAGTGTAAAAACACATTACATGACGCAACGCCACCTCCATTCTTCTGGTGCGGTGCTGATGGCACGACGCGCTACCGCAGAGTCCTGTCAAGGGAACCTGTGAAGTCCGAACAAATTGCTGAAGAGAGGAAGTGGGGTGGGGGTAGCGAGAGAGACTGCACTTACTACGGGGGGGGGGGGACAAGACTGTATTGTCCTGAGGGTTCCCAGGCATTGCCCGCTTGTCCTTCTGATAAGAATAGTATTACGATGGACGCGAGTGTGGAGCGTTGGTGGATTGATGACAGAGGAAAACGGAAGTACTTGAAGAGAAACTGGTACCGGTGCCACGTTGTCCATCACATGTCTCACACGGTCTGGCCTCGGAAGTTTTGGATTTATTTGTCTGAAGCTTATATTGCTGTCTCACGTACTTTAGTTGCCGGATTGCCAGCTAGAAGTCGGTATCCGGAAGACCCTGCGACCGGCCACCTCGACACAAGTTTTCTTGGTTTCCCTGTGTCTAAAAGCGAATACTGAGATGGTTCCCAAGACTCCAAGTTGCTACTGTATGCTTCTCATGTAGCCCTCCACACTTAAATTTCTTAGATCCTTATTTCATATTTATGTACATGCATAATAACCACTGCCACCGGGCGACAGCCCTTTTGCATTCAAATATATTATTGTATACGGTGTAAGTGGGTGAACGTAAAATGTTCAAAACTGCAGTTTTGCATGCGTATGGAACTTGCTGTTTCACATTGAGGTAAAAAAAAACTGATTGGGAGTGGGTATGAGATATTTCTGCTTAAGAGAGAGCAAATGATTATAGAATAGAGAAAAGTGCACAGAGACAAGCTTTGTGCTGTGTACTGTGCAGCAGATATATTAATAGTCATGACAGCAAGCAGGATGAGATGGGTGAGCCACGTAACACGCATGGGGCAATGCAAAACGCATAAGCAATTTTGGTTTGAAGTCCTGATGGTCAGAGACGTTGCGGGGTCCTAAGCATAGGTGGGAGGATGATACTAAAATGTGTAGTGAGGAACTGGAGTAGGGAAGTGCGACTGGATTGATTTGGCTGGAGATAGCGATGACTAGTGTTGATACCCTGTGAAGATGGTAATGTACATTTTGGTTCACAAGAACGCTGTGTGCTCGTAACTAGTATGTCAGATATATACACTGCGATTTACCGGCTTAGGTTTGTTGTTAGGAGGCAGAGGCGGTTTCAATAATGAGACATTGCCAAGTGACGTCGCCGGTGGTTGCGGCGGCGGTGGCAGCACTGTGGGAGCCGCCTGGCTGTATCTGTTGCCCGCCGCCATGTTGACCAGCCACGCACCCCACTGCGCGCAGCAGCCACAGCATAAATCGAGAGCTGCTTGCCGCAGACCGCGGTGTAGCACCAGGAACAGCGTTGGGTTCACGAATGCGTGTACATAGGCCACGTGCAGCGTGATCTGGAACAGCGAAATGGCCAACGGTACTACGGGAACGCGGGTGGGTCTATGCGCGTTCGCATTACGCAGTTACTGAACTCTGTTCTGTCTCACAGACTTATTTGCTTACGATTTCGTTCTCTTGTGCAACTAAGGCAACTACACTGATGTTTTCGGACTGTATAGTAGCGGCAGGTTCTTACTGCTTCGTCTGTCCAGTTGTCACGACTTCTCATGGCGAACGGGAAATGCACCGGCGTTGGAGCGCTGGACAGGGAGCGGGTAAGAAGGTGACTGCTGGATGGTGATAGTGATGTTTTGTGTTGTTTAACGACGCTGTCAGTTGCTAAGATTATATAGCGTCGGTGGTAGATTAATGGATGAGTATGGAGCGTTGGTGGAATGGTAGTGAAAGGAGGAAACCGAAGTGCCCGGAGAGAAACACGTCCCATTGATGCTTTGTACATCACAAATCTCACATGGAATGACACCGAATCGAACCCGCGTCTCCGCCATGAGAGGCCGGCGACGAACCGCCTGAGCACTGAAACAGATGATATATTTTGAAATGGAATAGCCTGTTACTCGTCAGTAACATCTCGCGGTCTTATTTTCCCTTAAACCTGCAGTGCCAAGGTCAGAGCTGTTCTCCTGAGTCGACAGTGGTAGTAATCAGATCGCACAGTGCCGTACCTCGTATCCTAGTTGGGTTCCGACGGCAGGGTGATGCACCAGTGTCACAAAGAACAGCGGCCCCCAGAACAGAACGTACGCTGCAGTGATGACCAGGAACATCTTCACCCTTTGCACACCTTCGCGCTCCATCCGTCGCAAGTAATTGCGCATGCGTCTCTGTTCCTCCATTGCCCCACCTCCACAGCCTACACCAGGCTGTGTAGAAAACAGGACAATCAGTAAGTATACTGAGACCTCAGTGAGGAGGCCTGTGGGTATTGGGCGCCACTTATTACGGAGATTTACCATGCATGCCTGTCATATCTTCTTCTGGACTTTATCAATCAGCCCAAAGCGCTTTTCAGTGGCCTAAGGTATCGCAACTGACATTCGTATGTGTAGATTTTGTAGGCGACTGGAGGGAAATATAGGTGGGGTGAGGGGGTGCGGAACAGCTGAAGGGAAGTGTGGAGGCGGTCGAGCCATGGGACTTCTTTCTGTGGCCTCATAACTCTGTAGAAGAGTCCTTGCGATACAAGGAGTCGCTTATCCCTCCCCGTCCATTTCTGAAAGCCGGACGCTCGTTGCCATGTTCGCAAGTATTCGCTTTACTGACTCCATGTATCAGAAGCCTTCTTTACAAGCTGATAGTCACTCAGCTACTCCAGATATTCCTCGCCTGTTTGAAGGCCAAAGCTGAACAAGAACCCGCTTTTGCTTAATTCCCGCTGTGGGCACGCCCACGGCAGCTCACGATCAGCTCACGATTAGCTCACCGAAAGTTAAATATTCTTGGCTTGTATTTAAATGCGTCTGTTCATATCAACGGTGACGCTCACGTAAAGGGGCGCCCAAGTGAGGGCGGATATCCGTTGGAAGAATATTTGTAGCAGAAGTGACGCATTTGCTACCATTTTGTGTTGGCTAAGTTTCTGAATGTGTTCAGCACAACGAACCCTGCCGGAGTGCTGCGACAGCGTTCATTTGCACCGTTGTGCACAAGTGGTACTCGAACTGTGGTCCGGGGTCTCGCGGACGATTCCCAGGGTTTCCGCAGGCACATTTCCTTTGCAATTAAATGGCTGAATATCTCTTTTTTTTTTTTAATTTCCTCCCCGCCTTTGTGTGTGATCGGCGCTGGGTTTGCTTTCAGTGCAAAATTTAGATAATTGGATCTTGTTGTCATAAATGCGCCTAAAGATTTTGGTTTTTAAATTAAAGTTTGTTTTTTTAATTTTATGTTTGTGTTTATGGTTCCGTGCACCGCTGAGCTATATTAATAATTGTCCAACGAGGTTCAACACAAAGCAGTCTATTTATTATTCTGCTACCTCCTTCCAACGCGGCTGCATTGGAGGGAGGTAGCTGCACAAAAAATATGACCAGTACCGGAGGCTGTAGTTACAGTTTTGTATACTCCTTATGATGGGTGTGGTTGACACCCGAAACATGTAGAGTGAACTTGCAGAATAATAAATGAACTGTTTGTGTTGCATCTCGTTGGACAATTATTAATATATAATTTGTTTCTGAAATTTCAGTCCGTTTTTGCGCCTCCAAAATTACATTTCTAATGTACAGGGTGCAGCAAAAAATTCCGAGGTAGTGACAAAGGTTCCCCAGACAGTCACTGACGGTGAGCTAACCTTGAGCTGAGCGTGACGGTACCTTAGTGTGGGGGGACTGTGACTTACGGTGTACAGAGGCTCTTACCCGCGGTATCGCCCCGTTGCCACCGCTACCCGTGACGTTGACCAGTGTTGTCACCAGGCCTGCCACCCTGACAGCCTCAACGTTCGCCTTGGTCAGATCCCTGTGTAACTTGTACAGATGGAAGAGCGTCAGTAAAACGCAGATCACGTTGATCACTATCCACAGGACATTCAGAACGTAGTGTCTGAAGGGCCCGTGCACCAGTGGACAGCTTGGGGCGTTGTGCCCGCTTTCTGAATTCGCCGCTAGCGCACCACTCAGGAAGGTGGGCCCTAGATTGATGGTGATACTGGCGAACCAGATCATAAACATGCCGAACAAGACGCACTGCGGCGAGTCCATGAGCAGGGGCGCCGTGAGTTCTGAGTCGTCCTCGTCGTCTTCTGGGAACACTGGCGAGTCGTTGAGCACAGTAGTGAGCATGTTGACAGTGGACACGGTGACCAGCAGCAGGAACGCCGTCTCCACCAGAGAGCACTTGTTAACGGGCTGGCACTTGAAGATGCTTATTCCAAGCGGTATCAATATGGCGGCCCGCGCACAGTCCACCAGCGCCTGGTGGAACAGCAGGCCTTGTGACCATCTGAAACACAAAACCGGCCGAGTGAAATCTTCGGTTTACAGGGAAACGAAGATTCATTTACTATCCGACGGGCTGCTGCAAAATTCACGCACTACTGCACGGCCTTTTTCGTCTGCCGTTTGTTCTCTGAACAGACGTTGCGTTGTTTACATCTATCGTGGTGTTCCCTTCTGGCAGTGGTACGTTGTGTTCTGTGCCCGATGCTCGGGTGCTTCTGAAGCCCGAGCCCGTGCATAGCAGAGGAGACAGTCACCGTGGCAACGAAGTGTGTGACTCACTCGCTCACTCACTCACACCAAGGGTATTGTAGGTTATGTACGGAGATGGTTTATTTAGTGACGCTGTCACACTGTGTGCCGTCTAATGGCGCAATGATTATTGAATAGGAAATGCGTAAGGAAGCGGACGTAGTCGGAAGGCATTTCTTGTCCTGCTGTTTGTTTGCGACCCGCAGCCTGTCTAATCACAACCTACCAACACCGCATACAAGTCAGTTATCGCCGTTTGTGCCGTTATGACATGCTGTATTTCAGCATTTCAGAAGTACATTTTGCCTCCATCATCAGGGTGTAATATGATGTTTTCTAGTTCCTCCGAAATGTCGGCATGTCTGCCGAAATCTACGGCGGTGTGGCCCGTAGGGCCGTAGCCTCCATTGTACTGTTACGGCACTCGCCGTCCTGTGGTTAGCGATCCAGTTTCATATTTAGGGTGGGGGGAGGGTAAGGTGGTCCGATGTCAGCTTCACTTGCCGGTTGTCTCCTGCTTGCAGGTTTTAGGTACATTCGTAGGATTGCGAAAAACGACTTGTGTCTTGGTCATGCCTCTCTGTCCGTCCGTCCGTCCGCGTGGAACAAGGGCTCTCCCTGGACAGATTTCCATTAAATTTGCTGTTTGGGTATTTTTCGAAAATCTGTAGAGCGAATTCAAGTTTCATTAAAATCTGACACAAACAACCGGCACTTTACATGAAGACAGGCGTGCATTTGTTGTGATATGTGGCTCAGTTCTTAGAACGTGAAATGTTTCAGGTGAAGGTTGTAGAGGCAATCAAAACACACATTTTGTTTTCTGTAACATTTTTACGCAAATCGTGCCGCTTGTGAGATAATGTGGAAAAATATGGTAGAGCGGGACAGGCCACAGATGACAATATAATATGGCGGGCGCGCTTTGCATGCTGGATAACTAAGCCAACGCACGCACACACACACACACACCACACATACACACACACCAAATACACACACCACACAAACACACACACACACACCACACACACACACACATACATACACACACACCACACACTCACACACCACACACTCACACACCACATACACACACACATACCACACACACACACACACCCACACACACACCACACAAACCCACACACCACACACCCACCCACACACACACACACACCACACACACACACACACCCACACACACCACACACACACACACACACACACACACCACACACACATACACAC
>Ga0131853_10020598_pt1 | contig 11971 bp, 5 predicted proteins | sample TergutLab28metaG_FD_92764 | JGI IMG/M metagenome (GOLD analysis project Ga0131853, IMG submission 92764) | Labiotermes labralis P1 segment gut microbial communities from Petit-Saut dam, French Guiana - Lab288 P1 (version 2) (version 2) | ecosystem: Host-associated > Arthropoda: Insects >...
AGAAGAAGAAGAAGAAGAAGAAGAAGAAAAGGAAGAAGTAGGAAAAGAAGAGGTCAATGGACCTAACGTCGCTTCCTGATCAGATGTCCGCGTCGTCGCTTAAGGGTATTATTTATGACAGGGTAAGGTGAAACACACACACACACACAAAAGTGGGATCTCTAAGGTGCGCATGCAATTTAAAGAAGATCGGGTAGTTGGCTGAAAATCTTGTTGGACGGGAGACTTAGAAATACTGATGCCGAAAACTTGTCTCTTCTTATGAAACAAGGAATCGCTCCAAATCGCAGAAAAATTATAAAATGCATGTGGACAGATAGCATAAAAGCTTCAGTTGCGAAAAGGGGCAAGCAGTTCACGAAGATGTGTATCTCAGCTAGGAGGATAAGAACAGTCTTACGAAACATTACGTTGTTAATATACTGTCATGTGCCATGGAAGATGGAAAGAGGCTACCATAACGTTAGGTGAGGGTCGGTAAGAAATAAGTTCACAGTGCGACATTTCACGCTACCGCCACAGTGAAGTTGAAGCCTTAATCTACTGGGATACGCTGCAGTTTAACTGTGTAAAAAAACTGCACGAGAAACTGAACCGAATGTTCTCTGGCATAGCACAGGTTTCCCATCAGATTTGTCAGTTTTTTTGTCAGTTTTGTGTGTCTTCTTGTGCGTGTGACTATGGTGGACAAAAACAAAGCTGTCGTTTGCTGTTTGCTAGCCACATAGGCCATAATGCTATCCGAAAAGAAGAAAAGAAAGCGTAAAATGTGGAGTAAGAAGTAGTATTTGAAAAGGAATATATCATGCGATTTTCATCTGCTGAATGAATTGCTAAAAACGGATGTGCCTTTATATGATGGCAACGTGGTGTCGGCAGGTAAACTGAGGAAACTGTGGGATTTCTTGAGTGAGCTGCGCAGTTCTCTGTGTGAAAGACGATTGGAAGGGACAGTTCTGAGGCTTGCGCTATTGCTTGTCAAAACTGCGTAGTTTACTCAGTTTTTACGTCAGGTATGACGTCACACAGTAAAATCGCTCAGTTTAACTGTGAGTGTATAGAGCGCTTTACGCCACGGAACATTCCGGAAGAGGGAACACCTCAACTACAGAGAGGCGAAGCCTGATATTTCGCACAGCTCTATCGTTTTCGGAAGAATGTATTCTTCCTACTTCCCTTTTCATCAGGAAAGAGAACAAAAATGTGGACACTGCAAATTTTACCGAAGTTGGGAAACTACTAGCTGACTGGGGAGCCTTATCGCGTGGATAACTGCTGGCACTCACAGGACTGCTCAACCGACATCTAAAATATTCACGATGAAGACATCTGTGTGGTGGATTACTCCACACACCACCTTAATTGGGTCACTAAGGAGCATTTTACTGCATAAATTACGCCACCCAACACATTTATTGTGCCTGCTTTTATGCAATTATCACATCTCGAAACATTTAGCGTGAGACATAAGAGTGTAGATAGCCAAAGGTCACACTAGAAGCTTTAAAAAATATGTGTTGAGTATGTATCAGTACCACAGGTTATTTAGGGCTGAATGCTGCCGATAGTCGACCAATTTAAGGACAGCTATTACAGTTTACGAGAATCCTGGCACTCGTCTGTGACAAATATCAGGATAAATTTTACTAGCAGACGGTAATAGTCAAATGCATGTCACAGCTACCTGACCGAGCATCTGAATATACACGAGGTTAAAAATGAGTACAGCCTTATTTCCACATCCAATATACGTATTCATAACGTGGTTGCATGTACAGGAAATCCACCATGTACGCTCCTCGACCCGACCAGACTATGCGGACACAGCACCCCTTCCCGCTATGTAATACAGAGTGCGCCCCTGGTCCATATTACACTTTCATAATGTATGGGACAATGCGGGTGCAATAGCCGTGCTGCAGAGGTCGGTTCTTTTATAAAATCCGGTGTCGACTCTGTATGTGATGCGATCCATATCACACACGACATTCACTTCTCACGGCGACAGAAATCTGCTGTATCAACTGCCGAGGCTACTGGTGTGCTACTTGATTTTAAACGAATAATTGTGTCGCAACTTATTTCAGGCATAATTTATGTTTATTTATTAAACATTAACTTAGCGACGTTGTTAGTAGCTCAGATAATACAGGGCTGAATAATAATAGGTTTTTTCTGTGGCGCAACAGTCCCCAGTGGGCCATGGTCTCATTCTTGAGGTTTCTAGATCACACACAGCGACGCATCACAGTCGGTAGGATTCCTCTGGACGGGTGATCAGCTCGTCGCAGAGACCTCTACTTGACAACACACAACACTCACAACAGAAAAACATCCACGCCCCCCGGTGGGATCCGAACCCACGATCTCGGCAGGCGAGCGGCCGTAGACCTACGCCTTAGACCGCGCGGTCACTGGGATCGGCAATAATAGGATTAGTAAATGATAAATTGAAATATATGCGGAAGGAAGCGGTTGTGTCCTTTTGCAAGATACTATCCTAAGATGGATCTGTAGGGATTCAGAAAACCAAGACAGACCCCAATTCGTGAGGCCCATATCTGATCCGAAATATGAAACCGAGGCTTCCAGAATACAAACAGATGATAAATGTCAAAAATTATACAGATACTGCTGTCTGCTAGCAAGCAGACAGCAGTATCTGTTTGACAAATGCCTGTTGCTGTATGTACAGTCTTTAACTCCTGATGATGGACGGAAAGACCGCCCGAAACATTTACAGTGTCATTCCAAAATAAAATACATTTGATACATTGGTGCATCTAGTTGGTTTTACTATAGAAATAACATTACGATGCACGGCTCTATGAGCGTCAAATTATACAGACACTTCGATTTCGTTATATTAACCCCGCTGTAAACCATGAAGAAACTGGCGAATACAAAAATCCCCAGTTGCACAAAAACAAAGCGCCAGTGCATTGCTGGCTGTATTCTCCGTCCAAAAATATGAGTTGCAGCGTCGATTCTATTTTCTGACCAAAGCTACGAGATGCAGAGTTTGCTGTACTCTCCGTCCAGAGCTACGAGGTGCAGTGTCTGCTGTATTCTCTGAGTCAGCTCTATTCTCCGCATTCTCCGTTAAAAAATATGAGGTGCAGCTTCGACTCTATTCTCCGTCAAAAGCTATGAGGTGCAGAGTTAGCTGTATTCTCCGTCCAAAATTACGAGGTGCGAGTCAGCTGTACTCTCCGTCCAAAAGTATGAGGTGCAGCTTCGAAACTATTCTCCGTCCAGAGCCATGAGGTGCATAGTTGTATTCTCCGTCCAAAATTACGAGGTGGGAGTCAGCTTTATTCTCCGTCCACGACTAAGAGGTTCAGAGTCAGGTGTGTTTTTCCGGCCCAAAATATGCGCAGAATGATCGGTTAGTTACAGAATCTTTATGGACATATAAAGTTCAGGAAGCATCTTCTCTGAAACAGCAATATCCCATCAGACACTTGACACTTTACACAGAGAGTGTACCAAAAATTAATTTTGGTTCACATCGAAATTCCAACTGTAAATATCAGCATTTGTCTTCTTAAGATCTGGAAAACATAAATAGGCTACCACTTTTCAAGGCCGGAATGGTGTTACGTGTTTTGTAAAATATACCAATGAAAAAAATGTCTGCAAATAAAAGTTATACCATTTCATTTTGAGGTGTGCCATCCCTGTTGTGTGTTTAAACTAAAAGGTGAGGTAAATTCAGTCAAAAACACAACTATGAATATATGGCTAAATGGTGTTTATTAGCATTAGAAAACTACATGGTAGTAGTTTTCTATTGCTAATAAATAAATTATGGTAGTAGTTTTCTATTGCTAATAAACACCATCATTCAGCCATATATTCATAGTTGTGTTTTTGACTGAATTTACCTCACTTTATACCATTTTGTAATATTGTAAACTATTGTCTTACATATTTTGAATTTAGTTTGCTTGTGACAAGTAATTCGAAATGTAACCATGTCATTTCTCTTCTTTTTCTTAGTTCATAATTGGCACAAAGACACCCGACCCCATCTAGTGTCGATTATAAGAATGAACAGAGCAATACTACCAGTCTACCCGCACGCATATATGGTGTGTACAGGGACGGATTGTCTTTTACGTTCTTGGTACAACGCTCCGTAGAATTTAATAAGACTGCCAAAGTCAGGGCAGTCCCCAACATTTGTATTAACGCTTCGTTTGTTTCAGTTCGCAAAAACAACATTAAAATTCGTGTGAAGAACTGAAATTCTTTTTACAAAATATTTGGCATCATGATCTACAAAAGCGAAATATATTTACTCAAACATTTTAAGAAAAAAATAATTTTTTTATTCTACCGGTACTTCGTAACAACTCAAATTACGAAGTATTCTTTTGCATCTGTCGTTTCCTGAGTTTGTCTCACTGCGTACGATTACAACGAGGCACCGACCAGCAACAGTGTTTCCGCATCCCACTCCAACTCATTCTCACTTCCTTCAATGTTTCTCTAAGACACAATTTGACTAGTTTTAGTGATGTTAGATTTCAGTTTGAAAATTGTCAAACGACAAGGAGAACAAGGATATGCCACACGAAGAAGGGACTGTACTGCTGCTGTTACACCCATACACTGCACGTAGGTATGCAGGACAATATGGACGTCTTTTCTGATATATAGTGAAGTTGGTTGATGCAGAAGATATCACTTGTAATCTAAAACATGTTAAGTTCAAACATAAATATGCTATAGGCCAAATAAGCCATAGCCTATAGCCTACGTAATATAAATACAATTGCCAAGTAACTACAGGGGTGCTGATAAGTCCTTAGCCCGACCAGGAAAGAAAAAAGCTAATGTTTCTCTCAGAATGGCGCGTGAATTTCCTTCGGCGCCTTGCCTTGCGGGGAAAAAATCTTGATGACAGCTCGCGTTTCCATGTTGCTGAAATCGCGCGCGTCCCTGACATTCTTCTGAGCTTGTTTCCTTCCTTGTCAGTTTAAGGACTTATCAGCACCCGGGTACTTCGAGCAGAGTCCTTCTTGAAAAGCTAAGTGTTGTTTAGCAAACGAACAATTTATCTGCATTTTATGAAACCTGGAAGTTAAATTTGGTGACCACAAGAGCTCACCACTTATTCCCATCCTGATCCAGACGAATCCAGTCCCTAACCCCCCCCCCCCCCAACCTGCCTTTTTAAGGTCCATTTTAAATTACCTACTCAACTACGCACAGGTCCTCGAAGTGTTCCCCTTTCTTCAGGTTTCTCATTCAAAGCCAACATGCATTTATCTTCTCCAGGCACGTAAACTATCTCATTCACATGGTCTCCAAAATATTACTTAAGGGTTCAAAACTCTTGAATATAATAACAAGGTACGAGCAGTGTCTTTCCTTGCGAAATTCCACAAATATAAAATATATATTCACATTCTAAAGGTTTTTGTTCTGGTTCTGGCATGGGTAATAGAGAACTAAGGGTTTTAAGCAAACCCAGTTTTGTTTCAAAAAAGACATTAACATTTTTAGAACAATGAAAAATTTTGACAAATGGCCACCAAAATGAGCAAGTCTTTCCTCTATCAGAGGGAGAATTTCAAATGAAAATCAGTTCCGTCCCAAAAACTACATAAAGGGTTTCGAAAACAATGGCAAGTATTGACAAATATCAAACATTATAAATAAAAACTGTTAAATGTATGTTCTGGGTCAAAAAACAAAAATAAAATGATTACTATTCACTGAAAAATATCACATAGTATGATTCACATCATGCGCTTAGGTAAACAAAAAGTGGACAAAATGCTCCAGCTTTCCGTCTAAAGCGCGCATCATCATCACCACCACCACCACCACCACCACCATCATCATCATCATCACCGTCATCATCATAATCATCATCATCTTCTTCTTCTTCTTCTTCTTCGTTTTGGTTGTTCTTTTTCCTTGTATTATTTACCCTATCCAATTCATAATAATTAAGTCAATTTTAATACTTCATATGTATATGTTTTGACAAGCAGAAATGCCACTTTTCCCCTTCTAAATATGGTTTATTTCCTAGTTAACATCGCAATGTACTGTAGTTAATTATTCGTCGCTTTCGAACCCCAGGGAGACCAACGTTGCGCTGCCGACGGGTATCACAACAATACATCCCCAGGCGGGTCCACGTATACCCGGTGGCAGAGCCATCGTGATGTGTGTTCCTGAGAGTGCGAAGAGAAACTGACCGAAAAACTACTGTCTCACTAGAATGAAATTCTGTAAATAAAAAGTATAATATTTAAGTCTAAGTTTAAAATAAAATTCATAAATAAAATTCTCGTATAAACGATTCAAAAGAAAATAAAAAATGCAAAGAATTTTAAATTTACTAAACAAGTTTATTAATAAAATGTTGACAAAACATTTCTGTTAATAATAATTTTCAGCATAACTACTACCTTAAAATACACCTTCAGTCACGAATAAGACAAGAATAACCGTTATGCAAAATGCTTCGAGGTGAATAATACAATTTTAGTTTCGTAAATAGGATTTGCGTATGTCACAAGACCTGCTTTTGGCACATACATATTTGTAACTAAACATTTTCAGTTCTCAAAGCGCAGAAATCTTCACGAGTGTTCTCATTTTCTCCCCGAAAACAACTAGATGATCTATGGCCTATATATCAGTTTACGAAGACTTGTTGGCACCTTGAAACCCCACCAATTGCAAAAATTCCTACAGCAGCTTCTCTATGTATGTCTGCTGCCTCTAACAATTCAAGAAGCGCTTATACGAATCGAATTAGATTTATCGTTGGAGAAGTCAGTGAAGTGTTTAGACGTTTTACAGCTTTGGTTAAATCCTAAGTAATAAGGGACAGGTTACTACAAAACTACATGAAGACTTCTCCTGATCAAGTCGCGTGTCGCTAGTTAAACACACCTACTTATTGGAGCGAAGAATATTTTGAACACAAGTTGTACGGAAGTTACTTTTTACGAGCAATGCTCTTCTTCTCTAAGTCTTATGGTTTCCGATAACAGGGAACGTACTATAAGTGTTCGTCTTCCCTACATCTTCTAACTTCTTTTATTTTCTTCCTTGGAGAATAAAAGTCACTCAAAGACACTTAGAACAGTTTCGTTCTTAAGGCTTTTATGTTAGTCTACCAGAATATAAGCGAAAGAGGAGAAGTGAAATGTGGGTTTCCATATATCGGTTACCGATACCAGCGCGAAGTGTGGAAGTCGAACAACGGGAAACAAATGAAAATCCGCGTGTTCGGTTTGGGAGACTTGACTATCGCTAAAGAGAACTAGGATTTTAAAGACGCCATCTGCTTCTGTAAGTGTTTTTTTTTTATGTAAAACTTTTCTCCTAATGCGAAGACATTTTTCAACCACAGTCCAATTCGAATTTATTGGTTATCTCGACAAAAATGAATGGGAGGAACATTGTTTGCTAGGCATTTAAAGCTATCTAAAAAAAAACTGACAAACTAACCAACGAAACAACCAACCAACTGCATGCGGTAAAGTTATTTGGGACACTAATGTTCCCTCACCTACTCCAGAATTTTTCGGCATTTAATGAAACCAGAAGTTTCACTGCCCTCTACATAAGAACGTTCTATTTTCCCTCTCCATGGCCACACAAATCCACTCCACAACCTCCCATCATGTTTTAAGATCCAGGTTAATATTTTCCCTCATCTGCGACCATGATTATCAAGTAGCCTCCTTCCTTTAGATTTCAGCCCCAAAACAAACTCTTATACATCATGTTCCACATGTCTCAACAATCTCACTCTAAATATGTGTATATTACAGTCTAAACGAAAACATATGTACATCAACACAGTGATGAAATATCAATTATATCAGGGCTACATGTTTCGGCTGTGAAACAGCCATCAACAGGCCAATGGTGCAATATAAGTGTGCATTCTGCAGTGCACGCTTGTATTGTTCCTTGTATACGTTCTGCATTGGCCTGATGATGGCTGTTTCACAGTCGAAACATGTAGCCCTGATGTAATTGATTTCGTCACTGTATTGATGTACATATGTTGTATTTTAGACGGTAATATACATATATTTACTATTACACAACGGGATGGCCCCTATCAAATCTCACTCTAATTATATTTCTTGAGAATTGCAAGTCATGAAGTTCATCAGTATGTATTTTTCCTCTATTCTTCTACCGCTTATGACGCTGTTATAATTGAAATTCCGTACAGCAACGAACGGTGCAGGGCATGATTCCCCAGCCCATTTTAAAGAAAATAACGTTGTTTCTGTCTTATTAGTTTTCTGAAGATGCTGATGAAAATTCATGTACTATGTAGAATTCTCTAAGCGCTTTCTGGCGGTTGGAATTGTGAGCAAATGGAAGCGCCACAGGGGTGTATTCTGCTCATTCGAAACCTGAAGTTGCCCTGATGTCAGGAAAATAAAAGTTTTACGACCAGACTTACAAAGCTGCGAAATTACGCCATTGCGAGTTGCCATAGCAACGAATTTTCTAGCGTTAGCGCTTACAACCCCATTTCACCGTGTTCTACGGATGTATAGAGGTCGTAGTTTGTGCCAGAATATGCATTTAGTTCTGCGGTTGTACAAAGAATGTACATCAGCCAAAGGGGTTAATATTGCCGGGTGACAGAGAAGAAAATTATGTACGATGAAACTGTGTGGAAATTTTCAGCCTACTATCTCGTGAACGTTGAGAAATGCACAAACATTATATTGAGGACTCGACTGACATTCAACCAAGCAATACTGAGAGACAAAAGGTAAATATAAAAAATTAGGTTTGGTTGTAAAATTGTGACACGAAGAACTGCACGGAATAGACCGTACGGGAGAGACTGTCGTGCAGGGGAAAATAATATCCGAATGGGGCCCTAAGGAAAGAGGGTGCGAGGTTGTGGTCTGGATTCATCTGGCATAAGATATGGCCTGATGGCAGGCTGTTGTAAATATGATATGACTATGCGAGTTGCATAAAACACCTAGTATTTCTTGTTTGCCTGAGCAGCAAGACATCTATTCCACTGAATTTCTTGTGTGTTGGTTCGTTTGTTTGTTTGGATGGTTGGTTGGTTCGTTGGTTCGTTGGTTGGTTGGTTGGTTGGTTGGTTGGTTGATTGATTGATTGTTTCGTTCGTTCGTTCATTGGTTTGTTAGTTAGTCATTTGTGAACGTATATCTCACCGAAATATTCTGTCACCCTTTAAAATCTGTGCACAATTTGAAACAAATTTCTGTCTATATTTTTTCAAAATATTTCCATTAAATATGAATTCTATAATGGAAGCAAACCAAAGGATGGCTTCCTGTACTTACGTATGGCATACTAATTTCATCTAATCAGTTACACGTAAAGTGTAGTCTAAGTATGGCGCAAACTTAAAGTGTTAACCAACTCCCGCTGTAATCACACATCACCTTTGCCTGTGGCACGCCAGCTTGAAACAGAAAAGCTATTTTTGCTGCAAAACAATACATTGACGCCATATTTGATTACCGTGAACGCGTAGGAATGTTTCGATATTCAGTTATTTGTTTCGATGCTCTTTGTTTTAATTCCTTTTGACGTATATTCTCACACACACATACCAAAACATCAACATGGTTACATACGGAAAGTTAAAAAACTTCACTTCAGAGAGCTCTTTTAATTTCAAAGACTAAAATAAATTTTAAGTGAACATCAAACTTTCTTGGAAAATAGAATAAATTTTCTCCTAGGTTCTGAGCTTTCGAGGTTATGGTTCGACCCCCAATAACTGCCAATGTTTCCAAACCCAATCACCAAAATTTGTAAAAATCATGTAAAAAAATCCACTTCAATTAGCGATACTTGCAAATTTTTTTCGGTAAACGTGTTTGAGACAGTAAGTCAGGTAGGTGTTTAGCTTCCTTTATACATAACAGACATTCCATCGAGAGTGTGCTGTGTCGAAGCGCTTCATGTTACAGACTTGGCATTAGACAGAGATTAGCGTAAAGATTCACGCGTAGGCTGTTCTACCGCTGGGAAGAAATTCCCCGGTACCCACTTGATAGGGCACTTGCAACCAAGAACTGGTATCGACAGGGCGTAGATGAATGCTGCCCTAGCCAGAAATATAAAGCTGATTTTTAATTTATAGTCCTGCCACTTATATCCCGGCTCGTTACAGGAGAATAGTACGATAAATATTTTACAGTTAGATGCATTCTTCATGGTATTATTCGTTACATAATACAGAATAATTTTCGTATGTACGAGATGCTGTACCTTGTAACAACTGTGTCATGTTCTTCTAGTGTTGATACCAGACTAATCATTTGTTGACATCAAGTTTTGAGTGAAGTGTATTCGACACATATGAAAGTGAGATGATAAAATTTGTCTCCTTTTTAGTATCACAATATACACAGCTATATCTTAAAATAGAATAACATTTAAATTGCGAAATTAAAGTTTATTTATGCAATTAATGAATGTATATAGGAATTCGAATCGCAACCAGAAACTACCAAAATATATAGCCTTACTATCTTTTGGCTACTGTGTTTCTTGTTGGACAAGGAGTAAATTGGATAATACTTTTGGATGCTCGCCTTCCGACATAAAAAAGAGTAGTATAAAGAACTGGGTTATAATTTTAATCATTAGATCAGACTATTTTCATCTCTAACGAACCTGGAAGGCTTTAGCAGCAATTGTGTGCTACAAGTTTAGGTTCCGCAGTATTGAAATACGACGTCTGGGGTGCTGAAACACCACAGATACAAGATGACGATGACAAGCCGTCCTATTGTTAGGCAAGTCTTCTGGTTACAGGTGGAAGGAGCAGTCTCCAGATACGCAGGCTAGGTGAAAGTTAACTTTAAATGGCATAGAGAAAAGTGAAAAACATTTTGGGCATGCGCTGTGAAGTACCGACTTTTACAACAAACTTTTTTGAAATTTTTCTGTAACGACACCCTCAATTTCCAAAATTATATAGCGTCAATGACTGAAGGAAAACCTGTCCCAGTGTCGCTTTGTCCACCACATATCTCACACAGGCTGTAATGAAACCCACGCCTCTATGATGAGAAGTCTGACACAAACAAAACGTTTCAAGATGCAGGGCGATGAAACCCAGGTGTGCACAAATCCCGAGCTCCATTTCTCACGACCGACTGAAATTTGTTACGAAGATTCTCAGTATTGGTGGGTCCTCGGTGTGTTTAATTTCGCCATTTTGGCGTGCATGATTTTGAGGTGTCTCCTAGAGTTCTTAAAAATTCCCCCCCGAAAACTAGCACAAATTTTTTTTTATTTGTAGTCTGTTTAACGACTCTGTCAATAACTTAGGTTACGTTGCCTCGAACGATCGGATTTCAATAAAAATACATATAAAAGAATAATAGAGGAATTTTTTAAAGTGACTTTTCTGGAGGTACTCAGGACAATCCCTCAAACCTCAGTGAGGATAGTCAGTAACCAGAACGGGATTTGAACTCTACGTCTATCGAATACAGGTCAGGAGCATTGCCACTTGGTCCAAATTGCTCGGCCTAAAACCGAATTTTGCGACATTAAGCTATCTATAACCTGTGTAAGAAGCTGTGTAGTCTGCAAAGGGTTAAAATTTCGTCGTGGTAGGTCACATTCCTGTCGAGACGAAACAGATTACCCCAGTCATGTTACCGAGCTGATGAATATGTTAATCATGTATTACTGAATTTGAGTGAACAACACAGGTTCGATGTAGATAACATCTTCTCAGGCGGCCAAACACGTTATGTGCATGTAGATATCAAGTTACTCTAATTGATATGGCATGAAGAATTACTGTCTCAATATAATGTGTATTTAACACTACGGACCTAAAGGCAGAAGGAACCAATGGAGACCACAGCAGAGAAGACTTCTGGATATATGAGACCGGAAAGGGTCAAAAAGTGGCCCAACTCCATGATAACTAGATTATTATTATTATTATTATTAT
>Ga0131853_10020599_pt1 | contig 11971 bp, 8 predicted proteins | sample TergutLab28metaG_FD_92764 | JGI IMG/M metagenome (GOLD analysis project Ga0131853, IMG submission 92764) | Labiotermes labralis P1 segment gut microbial communities from Petit-Saut dam, French Guiana - Lab288 P1 (version 2) (version 2) | ecosystem: Host-associated > Arthropoda: Insects >...
AAACCAAGAAAAACCTGTGTCGAGGTGGCCGGTCGCAGGACCTTCCGAATACTGACTTCTAGCCAGCAGTCCGGCATCTAAAGTAAAAAAACAGCAATACACACATAGTACAGCAAATACACATAAGATAACTACAACAATACAATAAGATAACTACAACAATACACACAAGACAACTACAACAATACACACAAGATAACTACAACAATACACACAAGACAACTACAACAATACACACAAGATAACTAACAACAATACACACAAGACGACTACACCAATACACACAAGACAATTAACAGCAATACACACGAGACACCTACAACAATACACACGGCCAACCAACAACAATTACACACAAGACAACTTAAAACTAACAACAATACACACGAGACAAATTAGAATACATATACAAAAGGTAAAAACACCCAAGAAAGAGAGTACTGTGTACAATTTCTTGTAATTGTTATCCCCAATCATTTATTGTGATATTGCACATAATTCATGGTTGCTACGGTGTGGGAACCCTGTAAAGTGTAGATCACCGTAAAAACTGATTTTAACAATTAATATCTACAACCAAATTGTGAATATCGAATCTGAGTTCCACATAACCTCACATTTCTTGGGAATCGCAGGCTGTTTCTTTGGGATTAAGGTGGCCGGAGCGTGAACTGGTCACAGTTCTCTGCCTAGTGCTTAGGTCAAGAATGAGTGTAGTTAGCCCTCTACACCACATACGTCGTATCGTGCGACGCTTAACTAAAACACACTCTATTTTACATTTTTACATGATCATGTTCCCCATATCATCTGTGAATAAACGCAAGTGTGACCCCGAACCTTACAATGATGGTGACAGGCCATAGCAATATTAAGTCATACCTGTACAAATATAAAATTATAGACAGTCCAATGTGCCCTTGCAAAATAGGAGAACAGACAACGGACCATATAATTTATGATTGTGAACTTGTGAAGCAGGAAAGATATAAGCTAAAAGCTGAAATACTGCGGACAGAAAACTGGCCCATAAGTAAAGATACTCTTATTAACTAATACACAAAAATGTTTAACAAATTTGTGGACAGCATAACACTTAAAATATTATAGAGTACAAAATAACATGTAGAAGAGTCACTAACCTGTGTATATAGTAAGTAACTAATCTTAGATTAGAAGTAACTATGTAAGCCATCAAAGCATATAGTATTATTTATAGTAATGGAGCATGCATACAAAAAATAAAAATAAAACGATCCGCCCCTTTAACACATATTTCCCGCTAACCCCCGACATTAAGCCTCCCGTTGCACGAATTAAACACAAGGGACGTGCATTTGTCTTGGACGCAAAATTACTTTCCCTTCAAGATGCCAATTTACCTCTGAGTAGGGTCGATGTAGAAGTCTGGTTGTGTGCCCATAGCGACGTGGTAAGTCCAGGAACACGGCCAGACGTGTGCGGTTGATGACGTCACGTTCAAGGTAAAGGTCAAAAAGTGGCGCTCCATTCACTAGAAGCAGTCGGGTTACCAGTGAAGTCAGGTCGGAAGCCTGCGGTGTTCCGGGCAGTAGATAGCCCCCCAGTTCGTTGAGCAAGGCAAACACTGCGACACAGCCCACTTTATGGTAACTTCAAAACGATAGTGTTAAGAAAAACTTTGAAATGACACAGCTTAATTTCTTTTAGATATTAGTAAAAGTACGATGGGACTATGGGGGACGAGGTAACAGAAGAGTGGGAATAAACTACATAATGAGAAATTAATGATCTGTACTGCTCACCAAATATTGTTCGGATGATAAAATCGAGAAGCATGAGATGAGCGGGGCATGTAGCACTTATGGGGCGAGGAGAGGCGTATACAGAAATTTGGTGGGGAACCCTGAGGGAAAGAGACGACTTGGGGGAGACAGGCTCAGATGGGAGGATAATAATAAGATCGACCTTCAGGAAGTGGGATGTGGGGGTATTGACTGGATCGAGATGGCTAAGGATAGGGACAGTTGGCGCGCACTTGTGAATGCGGTAATGAACCTTCGGGTTGCATAAAATGCGGGGAATTTCTTGACTAGATGCAAACCGGTTAGCTTCTCAAGAAGGACTGTGCTTCATGCAGTAAGTAAGTAAGTAAGTGATTAAGAAAGTAAGTAATTAAGTAAGTGAGTTAGTGTGTGAGTGAGTAAGTGAGTGAGTAAGTAAGTAAGTAACTAAGTACGTTAGTAAGTAGGTGAGTGAATAAGTGGTTATGTAAGTGAGTAAGTAAGTAAGGAAGTATGTGATTAAGAAATTAAGTAATTAAGTGAGTAAGTAATTAAGCAAGTAACTAAGTAAGTGAGTGAGTGAGTAAGTAAGTGAGTAAGTACGTACGAGAGTAAGTAAATGATTAAGAAAATAAGTAATAAGTAAGTGAGTGAGTAAATAAGTGAGCAAGAAAGTAAGTAATTGAGTAAGTAATTAAGTAAGTGAGTGAGTAAGTAAGTAATTAAGTAAGTGAGTGAGTAAGTAAGCAATTAAGTGAGTAAGTAAGTAAGTGATTAAGAAATTAATTAAATAAGTAAGTTAGTGAGTGAGTAAGTAATTAGGTAAGTAAGTTAGTTAGTGAATAAGTGATTAAGTAAGTGAGTAAGTAAGTAAGTGATTAAGAAAGCAAGTAATTAAGTAAGTATCTAAGTAAGTGAGTGAGTAAGTTATTGATTAAGAAAGTAATTAAGTAAGTAAGTTAGTGAGTGAGTAAGTGAGTGGGTAAATAATTAGGTAAGTAAGTAAATACGTGAATAAGTGATTAAATAGTTGAGTAAGTAAGTGATTAAGAAAGTAAGTAATTAAATGAGTAAGTAATTAAGTAAGAAAGTAAGTGAGTAAATAAATGATTAAGTGAGTAAATAAGTAAGGGATTAAGAAAGTGAACAATTGAGTAAGTAATTAATTAAGTAAATAAATAAATGAGTAAGTATAGGTATGAAACAACCGAGGGTCTCTGAACTATTCACAATATGGAACTAACCTCGCCTTATTTTCCATCACAGAGACTTTCAGTTGAAGCGTCTGCTGCTGGGATACAGACGGACATGGCACAGTTGGTGTAATGACCCAACAACGGGAAATTAGACAGCAAATACCGAACACTGCTGCAATGAAACTGTTACTTACTTGGCGCAGTGGATGTTCTCTTGTCTCTCGTCTTCAGACAGCTGTTATAGAAGAGCCCCAGTTTCTGGAAAGGTCCGGAACTAGTAGACAAGGTCAGGAGTTCTGCAGGAATGTAATAAAGACAATACTCTAACAGAAGTTAAACTTGGCGCAATATTTAGGCAATGTGGATAAAAATGTGTTAGCATTGCACCTTATAGAGCTTACGTTTTTTACGTTTTGCGTTTAGAACAAATTCTGGTACACTTCCATTGTCTCCAGCTAGCACAAATTCCTCACCGCTGGTTTATGTCATTTAGGGAAGTTCGTTATTAGAAATCTGATATCGAATTTCTACGTTCTTTTCTAATTGCGATCCTGAAATCTAAGGATCCGTCTTCACATTTATATGTTTTCTGCGTCTCTATAATTCAGCCGTTAGCATATTTATGCTTCATCACAAGCTGCTAAATTCCACTCCCATTTAACTGTCCTTAATTTGGTTATGCAAGGACTAATTTGTAAAGAAAAACAATGTAAAATGCAAAATACAATGTACAATGCACAGAATACAATGCACAATTGACAGAAAACAATGCACAATGCACAGAATATAATGCACACTGCACAGAATACAATGCACAGAAAACAATGTACAATATACAGAAAACAATGTACAATGCACAGATTACAATGCACAATGTACAGAAAACAATGCACAATACACAGAAAACAATGTACAGTACGAGAAAAAATGCACAAAACACAGAACAATTGTACTATATCAAGGATTATTTAAATAATGTAGTTTTTACGACAACTGGGAGAATAATGGCAATCAGAAGACGAAACATTTGGGCCCAAAATATCAAAAGTTGTAATACAAGCGGTATTAATATAAATAATTAGCAAATCACCGTCAAATACATTTATATTAATATATGTTCATTGATTTTCCGAATAATACAACACTATAAATAAATATACAATCGTTTGTAGGGTTGTTTTGATCGGGAAATCAACGAACAAACCTTGACTGAACAAGTGTAACAGGATAATGTTACCCCCTCTCCCAAACCCTATATATATATATATGTACTCTATCAAGAAGAATTATGTGTCAATATTTTGGTCTTAGGAGAACACCATCAGGCCTGATAACGATCCGTCAGGACGCAGCATGTGCTGTACATAATCGTTAGAAACTGCACGAATAATTGACTGTCAGGGTGATTTTATAAAGCAGTGATTACGTGTTTAAATTGGGCTCTGTCTTGCACTGGGTTAAAAGAACATTACTTAATTTTTAGAAAATCTTTTTGTTGGACTGCCTGTATAATTTATATCCAGAGGCAGAGCGTAGTTTTGGACTGCACCTATGATATATATCTATAGGCAGAGCGTAATTTTGGACTTCACTTATGATATATATTTATAGGCAGAGCATAATGTTGGACTGCCTTATGATTTATATATATAGACAGAGCGTAGTGTTGAACTGCATGTATGATTTCGACATGTAGGAAAGGCGTAGGTTTGGATTGCATGTATGATTTAGATATATAGGAATAGCGTAGTTTTGGACTGCATGTATGATTTAGATATATAGGAAGAGCGTAGTGTTGGACTGCACGTATGATTTAGATATACAGGATGAGCGTAGTTTTGGACTGTATGTATGATTTAGATATAGAGGAAGAGCGTAGTTTTGGACCGCATGTATCATTTAGATATATAGGAATAGCGTAGTTTTGGACTGAATGTATGATTTAGGTATATAGGAAGAGAGTAGTTTTGGGCTGCATGTATCATTTAGATATATAAGAAGAGCGTAATTTTGGACTGCATGTATGATTTAGATATATAGGAAGAGCGTAGGTTTGGACTGAATGTATGATTTACATATATAGGAATAGCGTAGCTTTGGGCTGCATTTATGATTTAGATATATAGGAAGAGCGTAGTTTTGAACTGCATGTATGATTTACATGTACTAGGTGTGTCTAAAACGTTCGTTGAATGATATCGGAAAACAAACAAAATAGAAGATACAAGCAAATTAAATTTATTGGCCTTCAAACTAATCGCCATCCTTCACAACACACTTTTGGCAACGTTCATAAAGCTTCTGGAAACTGTCAGCAAAGGCCTCTTTAGGAATCGATCACAAAACCGCTGTCACACTTTGTTGGATTGTCGCCACGTCTGCAAAACATGCGCCTTTCATGTTTTTCTTCAGGCAGGGAAACAAAAAGATGTCCGCAGGCGTCAGATCAGGGGAGTACGGTGGATGATCGAGAACAGGTACGCCGCGCTGAACCAAGAAATGGTGCACACGGACAGCACAGTGCGCAGGCGCGTTATCGTGCAGCAACATCCACTGTACAGTTCTGTGCAACTCTGGCCGAACACGGTGGATGCGTCATAGCAACCGTTTCAGAACTTCCTCGTAGGATGCGGAATTCACGGTCTGACCCGCAGGAACGAATTCCTTATGGATGATGCCATCACCGTCGAAGAAGACAATCAACATTGTCTTGACCTTGGACTTTTGCAGACGACTCTTTTTGGGTCACGGGGAAGACGGTGAACGCCATTCCATCGATTGCCCTTGGATTCCAGATCGAACTGTTAGCACCAGGTCTCATCCCCTGTTACGATGGTTTGCAGAAAGGATGGATCCTGGTCACTCATGGTAATGAAATCTCCAGATGTTTCCATCCGTTTTGCTTTCTGTTCGTCTGTCAGCTTGTGCGGCACAAACGGGGAACAGATCTTCCGCTTACCCAAATCTTCGAGGACGATGGGGTGCGCCGTGTCCTTGCTAATGCCCAATTCGTCCGCCATAAATCGTAAAATCACTCGCCGATGTTGTGCCAGCATTTATCGCACTCGCTCGATCATGTCTGGGGTTATGCTTTTCGACGTCCGACCCGAACGTGGCTCATCCTCAGTTGTTTCCTTCCCGTCGCGAAAGCGTTTGAACCAGTCGTAAAACACATTTTCTGTTCACGACTTCCGTCCCGTACACTTGCACCAACATTTCATGTGTCTCCGTTGCCGTTTTCCCTAATTTGTAGCAGAAGTTGATGTTCACTCGTTGCTCCATTGCACTGTGACCCTACCTCTCACACTGACTACGTTCGACTGTCCGCAGCGGATTTACCCTGACGGTCACGTGTTCTCTACGCTACGTGGCGCTTCTCGACGTATCTCTGGATAGCCATGTGCATTCGCGACCATCTGGCCCATGTTGCGTTGAGATATCGGACCATTTACCGAAATTTTAGACACACCCTGTATATGAAGAGCGTAGTTTTGGACTGCACGTATGATTTAGATATATAGGAAGAGCGTAGTTTTGGACTGCACGTATGATTTAGATATATAGGAAGAGCGTAGTTTTGGACTGCACGTATGATTTAGATATATAGGAAGGGCGTAGTTTTGGGCTGCACGTATGATTTAGATATATAAGAAGAGCGTAGTTTTGGACTGCACGTATGATTTAGATATATAGGAAGGGCGTAGTTTTGGACTGCACTATGATTTAGATATATAGGAAGAGCGTAGTTTTGGACTGCGCGTATGATTTAGATATATAGGAAGAGCGTAGTTTTGGAATGCACGTATGATTTAGATATATAGGAAGAGCGTAGTTTGGGACTGCACGTATGATTTAGATATATAGGAAGAGCGTAGTTTTGGGCTGCACGTATGATTTAGATATATAGGAAGAGCGTAGTTTTGGGCTGCACGTATGATTTAGATATATAGGAAGAGCGTAGTTTTGGATTGCATGTATGATTTATATCTACAAGCAGACCAAATTGTTAAAGAAATTAAAAAAAAAAAACATTTCCCACTAGAATTCGAACTGCTTCTTCTCCCCTTGACCCAAATATTATCAACGATCAGTTCTGAAACACAGCCTGTATCCTTCTCCTAACCGAAGACTAAATTTTACACTCGCAGAATGAAACAGTCAATGTTTTTTAGCCACAACAGAAGCCAATAAGCAGATAAACCATCTATTCAATTCAGCTTTTACACAGATAAATTCACATAAATTAATATCTCATTTCTCCCATGCATACTACATGCTCCACCCATCTTCTCATAATCTATACGTTGCTCAGTCTAAGAGACTTTTAATAATAATAATAAACAGTACACAGTCTCTTTAACTTCGTAGTAAGGCACTTAATCTAGATTTCAAACTTTCGCCGAGTTCTGAACGTTGTATTCTTTATCTTGGGTGCTCCCGGGGTCTGAATTTTATGTTCGGACGTTTCAGAACAATGCCATTTCCATCTTAATAAGTGGTGTCTTTCTCCTTACAGCATCTATGAAGATGGAACAGACAGAGTGTTCCGAAACGTCGGCATATAACATTCAGACGCTCAGGAAAAGTCCAACAGAAAGAATAAAAATTACATCTAGATGAATAAATATTTTATAACTACTGTTCATTTATCTCCGACTGCTGATTGAATATAATTTATACGGTGACGTCATAATGGTGTGACGTAGGGACATACGATATTATCTAAATTATTTACGACAATATTCATTACGGGAATGTGCAAAACCTTAGCTGTCATTTCATTATGAATGTGCCTGTACCGGTTCTGGTTGCTAATCGCTAAATTTATAACTTATGGAAATAAGGTAACTGCAGGACTAGACGAACATAAAAATCAACGCACTGTTCCCCAGTGACACGCGGCAACATGGCTCCACTGCGAATACTATCACATCACCCCTTCCAGGTAACATTCCGCTAATATTTTTTGCTTCAGAATATCTCCTGTTCCTAGTTGTACAGACAGGGACAGGACTGTAACTGATCTACTGAGTCCTGAAGGCGGATGGTCACGAGGACCGAGATAGTTGTAGTTCGCAGTTCCTACATCGGTGGTCGGTTAAATCGGAAAGCCACTAAATACATTTAGAACTCCGTCATGAAATGTTATATTGTAACACGCACCGGCCGCAATTTACCGCCGGGAAAGACACGTTACCGATTGTACAGGAGGCTGATTGGGTCTCAGGGCCAGTCTGGAAGGGCGGAAAATCTCGTCCTCACCGAGATTTGATCCCGGACCGTCCAGCCCGTAGCTCAGTCACTATATAGACTGAGCTACCCGGACCACTCTGATTTTTAAAAACCGGACAAAAATCACAAAAATCTACTTTAATATCTGCGTACACTTACAATATATCGCCATTCTCGGACTTAGGAATGAAGCATACTTTGTTTTCTGTGCGGTACGCTAAGGCTAAAGGAACAGCCGACGGTCTGTACGCAGATGGAGCACGATGATGTGTCGGTGTCTCTGTTCATAATATCTGATATATTTGGATACACATAATTGGTTCAGATACAGAGCAGATTTAAAATTTAGATGGTTTAAAATTTGAAAATGCGGATAAGAACTACCAGGATATACAGCGATCTTAAAAAGTATTCATGAAAGTAAGCCTTTAAACGCCGAGTTAAATCCCATCTACCATTTGCTGGCATTATTAGGAGCTCGCCATATTCTCCACTTTAGTAGGATAAGGGCTAATATATAAAGGTAAAGGTAAAGCAGTCCCATTACAGGCCCGAGGGGCCCAGAGGGTTCCATGAAGTTAATTTTCCCAGATTACGTGATAAAGGCACAAGATGATGGTAAGATTGTCATCCTTACGCACCGGCCGCCTTTACCCCGGTAAATATTCCTGGTACTCATTTCTGTTAAGAGGCTGAGTCGTTCCCAGGGCCATATTGCGATCAGAAGGATTTTATGTCAACGAAAAATTCACTGACACCGTCTAGAATCGAACCAGCAACCTTCTGATTTTTAGCACAGCACCTTAACCGCTGTGCTACCTCTGTCCCCCAGGGTTAATATATAGGGAACTAAAAAGTCAAATGTTCCAGAAATGTTACGTTATGCGGGATATTTCCTATCTTGTTTAGTCTCTGAAACTATGCTCTAGAACTGCACCCTCAAATGGGGGGGGGGGGGAGTATTGTCAACCCCCCGGATGGACAGACGAATGAAGATCAAGCATTGCTGGAATCAAAATGAAGAGGTAATGACTGAAACACTCGAAGAGAAAGTTAATTCAGAGTCATTTTGTAAACCACAAATTCCACATGGACTGCGCTGGAGTGACACGTGGTCCTCCGTCCTAGGAATTTGACTGCTACCCCCCTTTATTGAAAATACAGAACTTACTCTGAATTTGTTGATCCACGTGTTTTTGTAGAGTGCTGAAACTCAACTCCGGGTTCTGACCGTAGTGACCGGACATATTCCGACGTCCGACCCCTGTCCTTGGAGACCATCCGCCACACGCGAACTTATAGAAGTCACGACAGGGGTCAGTCTTCCAGTTCATTGACGCCAGGATGCGGCTGGCCGCCTGCCGGCACTGATCGGACCTGCAGACGAACTCGTCCTTCGGCTCGTCACCGGTACAGGCGCCGTCATCCTGCAGAATGTACAAAACATTGTAACGCATGTTAAATTTACTCATGGATTTATATTAAGTAGAAGCTTAATAATGTTATTGCTTTCATACCCAGAAAGAAATCGACCAGTCACAGCCGCAGAAGTCAGCAATATCTATCAGTTAATTACTCTTTACTACGCTCGAATCCAGAAGTGACCTGATCAGATCGTTATACTTTCAAGAATGCATGACTTGTCAGCTCTAATCTATAAAGCCTAACGCAACCCGGTAAACGCCCTCACTTGTTAACAAATTGATTACCGGTCGTCATGTATCTGCGGCTGAAGAAATACAGGGTGAGTCTCTCGCTAGATGCTCCAAATTATTGTCTATAAAAAATTATGTTATTGAGATAATGACTTGAAAATTTACATACACATACCGGGAAAGATCCAAAACAGGACCTGCTCATAATCGATGTTGAAACTGATCTCCTTTCATATCCAAGCATACTTGAATGCGTTTCTTCAAATTCTGGAATACTTTTCTCAAAGTGTCGACGTTGACGACTTGAATCTCTTGGCGTATAGCGTCTTTGAGTTGTTCGATTGTGCGGGGTGTATTTTTTACACTTTGCCCCTCAATAGACCCCAAAGAAAGATGTTGGCAATCGTTAGATCGGCTTCCCCTTGTCTGTAACTTTTTAACCAATTTCTGGATGGAACACTTCGATGGTGCACGTCTTTCACCAAATTCCGTTCGAAATGCCGTCTGACATGCTTTAAATGAACCTGTTTGTCAGTATTTACGAACGAGAAACCCGCGCTGTTCTACTGTATACATAGACAATAGTTTGGGGCCTCTAGCGAGAGACTCACCCTGCATTATGATTCAGTACAGTTATTACCAAGATTATTGTAACGGCACTACAATGCATTACCTTCTGCTGTTGGTACAAGGTAAGGTACATTGACTGTAATAGAAATTCACTTTACACCGAGTTGAGCAGTTTGGCGATTACACTTCAGGCTTTATACCAAATTTAGGCGTTTTGGTTTATAGAAAGAGAGAGAGAGAGAGATAAATATTAATTAGTTGAATAATTTATACCACATTTCCGGCAAAGTTTGACTTATTAGGTTGATGGCTAATGATTTGTTAGATTATTGTAATATAATATTTAGTTTAATAGAAAAGGATGTACACTTTTTCCATTAAGACTTTGTTCTTCTAGGACGTTACGCAGCGTATGTGGTAGTTGTTTACCGACGTCTCGGCCTAAAAATACCGACATATGTTGAGTAATGTCCTAGAAGAGCGAATGAGTCAATTGTACTGCTGCGAGATGCTAGAATTTTTTTTGTATAATGTATTTTACTCCGTCAATAAAAACTATATATCAGTACAGCGATAATATACAGAGTTACTTGAAATGACTGTCGGGGTTTTAACAACTTGTCATACACAATACACTTGAGATAGCAGTATATTTATTTTTTTATTTAATAGAACGACACTCCAAGTTTTCGTTACATACGCTACAGGTGCTCTATATGTGCACCGTTTGTGATTCTACAAACATCAACACGATAATTGAATTCGTTCCGCATGTCAGCGGTGATGGTTTCAATGGCGGTTCTGATTCGTACGTTCAGTACCAGGATAATAGCGCCGAAGAAGAGGAACATAAACCTGATACTTGACGTAACCACATAGAAAGAAATCACATGGTGTTGCATCTACAGAACGAGATAGCAAATAGTTAAAACACCGACAATCATTTCGAATATCCCTGTATATACATTCAGGTCACAATTATGGCTACATGTTTCGACCGTAAACGGTCATTTTCAGGCCAATAGAGAACATTTTAGGTGTAATACGGTGAACACTCAATGGGATCCTTCTAGTGCCGCGACAATGGAAGAGTAGAGCTGTACCTCTAACCACCCTCTGGGCCACACCGGGTCTGAAATGGGAACACTTTACCTTTACCATTACCTTTTTAACTCATTGGATTTCCATTTAGTTTAGAGTAAGAGTTAAAATAACGTACGATGTGATGAAGAGAATTTTATCATAAAATTTTGTCTACAGAAATGGATGTTCTAAGGAGGGCAGCAAGAAAATCAAGGATGGAAAGAATTAAAAGTGAATATATAAAGGAAATAATAGGAGTGAAAGGGAAGCCGGACGTCATAGATATTACACAGCAGAAAAGACTACAATGGTATGGCCACGTCTAAAGGATGCCAGAGGAGAGAATAGAAAAATTAATTATGGATTGGATACCATGGGAGGGAAGGAAAAGAGGACGTCCAAGAAAACCGTGGAAGCAAGAAGTACAAGCAGCCATGACAACAGGAATTTAGAACCAGATCAATGGAGAAAG
>Ga0131853_10020602_pt1 | contig 11970 bp, 15 predicted proteins | sample TergutLab28metaG_FD_92764 | JGI IMG/M metagenome (GOLD analysis project Ga0131853, IMG submission 92764) | Labiotermes labralis P1 segment gut microbial communities from Petit-Saut dam, French Guiana - Lab288 P1 (version 2) (version 2) | ecosystem: Host-associated > Arthropoda: Insects >...
AACAGTCCTTGACTGTAAGGTTGGCACCGTTCGCACCGTATGCCATTCCTATTATCCCGCCTGCCGCAGCGTGAATCCCTATGGCACTCAGCTGCGTGTTCGCGTATATTGAACCGAAGTTCGCACATTGCGAGATTGTCAGGGGACCTGTGATTGTACTGTTGGCGTTTCCGCCGACGATACCGCCTGCAAAGCCCGTACCCTGATTGTTCCCGGAACGTCCGTACATGTTTACGCTTGCGTAATTCACACATTTCTCGATTGTCGAGTTGTATGCAACACCTGCGATACCGCCCACACACTGGTAGGTGGGGGATTGACCGCCTCCGCTGTAGTTTATGTTCACGAGGCCTGACACAACACAATTGGAGATCGTGCTGTTCACGGCCGTTGCGACCAACCCGCCGGTGTGGTATATCCCTCCGATGACGTTGACGTTCTTCAGATCAATGTTCGTCAGTGTTGCACCGCTTACGTACAGGAACATGCCGCCTCCGTTGTTGGAACCGGTTATGTTCGACGTACTGTTCACTGCCAGCCCGGTTATTGAATATCGCTGACCGTTATACGTGCCGGTGAACGGTGACGATGACGAACCGATCGGTGTGAACAGTCCGCTCAGCGTGATGTTCGCTGTCTGGTAGTAATATGCGCCCAATGACCACACATGTCCGCCGGATGATTGTCCGGTGCCTACACGTGCGAGATCGGCCGCCGAAGATACGGGAATGGCATTGGCTGGGATATTCCCGAGCGTTGCCATCGTTTCGTAGTCTGGGTCATCGTTGTCCATAGCTCCGATGAACGCGAACGTGCCGACCGTCAGCAACAGGATGACGGCGAATGACGCCGCGATCTTACTGTTCTTGGAGATCATGTCGCGGCCCCCGTTTCCAGAAGGAGGAATAGCGAGTCCAGATCGGTCACGCCGACCATGTACAGAGAGACTGCTGCCACGATGAGCAATATGCCTCCGATTGCGAGGCGCATTGCCTTCTTCTCCTCGCTCTTTTTGTTCTTTTCGCTTTTTTCGCTCCTATTGCCCTTATTGCCATCCTTATTGCCCTTTGAGGTGAAACATGCAGCCCCTAGTAACAACAGCCCTGCGAGTCCGAGGACCACGGGGATCAGAGGGAATTTCTTCCCGTTACCGTTCTCTTCGCCGCCTGTGCCCGGGTCCGATGTCCACTTCGCATACAGCGTCGTGTGTTCTGATACGGGTGTGTCGAAGTCGTATGCCGTTGCCAGTTCCGAGTCGGAGTACCATCCTGCGAAGGTATGTCCTTCTCTGACCGGGTCAGCGGGTTCTGTTGCATCGAATCCAACTTTCACGTACTGCATTGTGACCGCTGATCCTCCGTTGGAATCGAACACGACCTCAGGCGTTCCGAGGACGATCACCGTCAGTGTGGAAACGAATGATCCCACGGTGTTGGTGACAATCTGGGTAACGATGTATGTTCCCTTTGCGGGGAACGTCATGTTCGGATTCCATTCGGTGGATCTCACCGGAAAACCGTCGGAATCGTTGAACCCGAAGTCCCAGAGGATGGACTCGGCATCGGTCCCTTCGAACGCGAAGTTGAACGTATACGTGTATGCTGAGTACTCGCCCTGATTGTTGTTCACTCCGGATTCGAGTGCCATGTATCCGTTGTCTGTTCCCTCAGGTGATATGAACGCTGACGCAAACAGAACGCTTGCGGCGAGGCAGAGGGAAAGAAAGACAAAGGTTTTGGTTGTTGTTCTCATGAACATCACCTCATCCGGGAGTTACCAGTATCGCCCCCGTGGGCAATGATCCGAACGTCAGCTGCGGAACGACATGCACCGTGAGAACGAAGTCAACCGTCTGACCTGACGCAGCGTGTGTCATCGTGATGACCAGCTGGATGTCGCCCATCGAGGTCGGTGTTCCGGTTATCGTTCCGTCGGAGTTGACCGTTAGTCCTGAGACGCTGCCGGACTTCAGTGCAAATGTTACACCAGACAGGCTTGCCGTTAAGCGGTAGTAGTCGGGGTCGCTCGTGCTCGTTGGCAACGGTACGCCGTTGATGCAGTACATGTTCGCAGGCGACGTCGCATTGAGTGCTCCGCTTACCGTGAACTCTATGTTCATCGTCTTGACCTGTCCTGACGCGATGTGCGTTCCCGTTATCGTTGCCGTCTTGTTTCCGGCTGCGGTTATCGTTCCCGAGATCACTCCGGTGTTCGGGTTGATGCTCAGTCCGGCCGGTAGGTCTGTTGCCGACCATGTCACGCCTGCGTGATTCGCCGTCAGCGGTATGTTCATCGATGCGCCGACGTGTGTTATCTGCGGTGCACCGCCTGACAGGACGAGTGTTCTGTAGACCGTGAAGTTCACGTATTGATACGCTGTCTGTGTCGGGTTGGTCGTTTCCGCCTTTATCGTTAACGTGTACGATGTGAAACTGTCAGTAACTGCGGGAGCTGTTCCCGAGATCGTGTTGCCGCTGACCGAGAGCCATGACGCTGCGGTTCCGGAGATCGTTGTGGTCACGCCCGTCAGGCTGTAGCTTGGGGTGTATGACCACGTTGTGCCTTCGACCATCGTCACGTTGAATGTGGCTCCCGTGTACTCATCCGCCGATGCATCCTCTGACATGAGGATGAGGCCTGCGCCTCCGGCCGCCATAGATATGGCAGCGATGACGGCGATCATTGCTGAGGCATTCACGGAAGGTCCTCCCTGAATTTCTTGTCCCAGCCGTTGTTGTCTATGCCGTCGTTCTCGTAATCCTTTGACAGCCTTTTGGGTTTGCGTGTTGGGTCTTTTCCAGTCTTCCTTTCGGAGTTCGTTCTGAGTTCAGGCTCCTGTTCGGATCCTTTTCCTGCTTTCTTTCTCGGTCCTTTTCCGTATCCTTTCTTCGGTGTCTCTTCGAAGTATTCTATCAGGTACTTGTGCAGATGTTCGCTGAGATACTGGTCTATGTATTCGCCCAGGTATTCGTCCAGGTAATCTCCTAAGAATTCCGTCACGTAGTCGGTCAGGTCCTCATACAGATAGTCTCCCAGATAATCGTCCATGTAGTCGTCCAGGAATTCCTCCAGACTGCCGTACACACGAACGATGTCTTCCATGATGCACCTTCTTCTCGCTGGTGCCGTTTTCGGAGCTGCCGTCATCTTTGAAATGACTGCCTCGGCTACCGTCTCAACGAACCCTTCCGGAAGGTTGGGAAAAATGGGCGGCCTTGCGGCTGCCGTTGATGTTTTCTTGCTCATTGGATCCCTCCGGTCTTACCTTCTCTTCAGAAGTCCTTCCGCGGGCATCTTGACGTTCGATCCCTTCTTCTCAAAGGTTCCGAAGTGCTGTGCGTTGAGGTCCCTTGCGGTAACGAGGTCCTCGATCACTCCGTCCAGGTCGTACGGTGAGATGTCAACGTACGAGATGTGTTCGTTGCCCTGCTTGTCCTTGTACGAACCTTTGAGGTTCACGCGGATGGGATGGAGGGTTCCGTCATCTTTGAAGTCGGATGATGCGAACACCGAAAGCCGGTCGCTGTGCCTTTTGCCGAACCAGTTATGCTTCGGCTTCATCTGCTTGTTCCCCGATCCTCCGCCGGTCGTTCCGCCTTTTATCCCGGTCATGAGGATCCCTTCCTGAACTTCTCGAGTTTCTCTTTCGCGTTCTGAACGTCAGCGGATGTGTGTTCGGTGTGTGTTTTGAACACCACGCCTTCTATGGCTTCGCCTACCTGCATGAGGTATTTTCCGAGGGCGATGAGCGCTTCGGAGGTCTTCGGGACGTTCGCGTACTTGTCGCCGAACTTCAGGTAGAACTGGGGTTCAACGGGTCCGTATTCTTCCAGTTCGTCGTCAAAGACCTGCTTCGTTCCGAGTCCGGAACTTATGTTCTCGAACCGGAAGTACAGCAGGCTTTCCCTGATGTCCTCGTGTGTTTTGTTCGTCTGCTTTGCTCCCGCTGTGGTATTGTCCAAAGCGGTTTTTGTCCTAGTATTCACTACCATGTTTGTTACTCCTTGTGGTATTTGTTGCTAGACCTTTCGGTCGGTTACAGTTTATTTGGTATCAGAAATTCCTCCGTTAGGGAGAAAAAATTAAGCATGTGTGCTCTTGTTCTCACCTCCTACCATTGATTCACCAATGATCGCGAAAACCGATCACAGTGTCCAAAAGGGAAGGTTTATCAACGCAAAATGACTACTTGTCCAGGTTAGGACTGCGGGAGGAAATCTCGCCCTGTCCACTTAGTTATATCTTAAATTCTGGTCTTTATTCAGAACCCGAAACGTTCTTTGACCTCAGGTCTGAGCAGATACAATACAACCAATATCGGTACGATCACAGGGAACGGTCCCGCAGGACCCACGCCGTCGCCATTCGAGATGCTCGTGACCAAAGTATAGGTACAGGGTATCAATGATCCGGCGTAAAGTACGATCCCGATGAACCATAAGATCTTCCGGCCTCTCAAAACGTTCTTCAAAAGGCTCATGCCCATCATCACTATCCCCATCGCAACCACTCCCATGCCTATCAGGGAGAGGCCCCCGACGATGGCCGCATCCGCAAGCGAGATGCTGATGCCGACGGAACTGAGGGTATCGACCAACATTTGCATACCATCGGAAGGATTGAAACACATCACAGCCCCCCAGATGACCAAAATAAGACTCGCGATCAGCGTCAGATACCCTATCGCCAAGGTCAACGAGGGACTTCTGTTCATTAGTTTCCTCACACATCCTGATTATATAAGTTCTCGTCAATAAATGAACCGAAAGACCTCTATCTTGATATGGCAGAGGCAGCGAGTTCTAATCCTGCACCGTCCACTCCAAATACTGGCTCAAAAATTTTCGTGCGTTTTTGAGGTTCGCGGAAGTGTACTTTCTGACAGTTAAAAAATCGTCAAAACACGTCATGCTCCGACCTTTTTGAAGGAGTTATGCGTATTATTTTAATAGTACGACGCAGTGTCTAAACTAAGTCTCATGTCAACAAAATCTTTAGAAGTGGGATATGTCATTTCCGACAAGGTCACGGCTGAGAGACTCATTAGAGGATATGAGACTTCCGTAGGTCGAGTTGAAACGCTTCCTGACGTTAACAAACTTCTTGAGGAAGGAAGGAAGTACCTTGAATCCGGACTTTTCGACGAGTGAGTTCGTCCTGCTGAGGTTGGGCGATCTCATTGAGCATGATAAGAATAAGGTCTCCAAGCTATTGTCTGCGTTCAATTGTGGCTACAGTGACATGGACAGGTTCATTAGATATAATGCGATCGAATATCATGAAAAGGACATAAACAGAACGTACCTTTTATTCAGAAAAAACACTCTCATAGCGTACTTTTCCATAGCTGTCACTTCGATTTCCTTCACGGAAGAATCGGGATTGGATGAGAATACCAGGGCAAAATATAACATATCTTTCGACCGGCCAAAAGGCGCATATCTGATAGGGCACATAGCAAAAATGAAAGGTGCGAAAACGGGAATGATAGATGTCGTTCTCCCTATTGTAAAATCTCTGATAAAGAATGTTCAAGATATTGTCGGAGGAAACATCATCTGTCTCGACTGTAACATTAAGAAATTACAAGAGAGATATGTCGAACACGGCTTCGAAATTCTCGGAACGTCTCCGGAGTTTGTCGGAAAGAACTATAAGAGAATGTTCTACGTGATGACGAGATAAATGAAGCTACCTTCGTGCATTACCATTCGAACTCAAGGTTTAGAAACGATGACGGACATACAGTCCTGTCGCAGGACGAGACGCCGTCACCGTGACACTTGCTGTTACGTATTTATACTATGTATGTGACAAAGGATGAACAAATAACTCGTTACCCCATGTCCCGATACGAGAGTAAATGGAACGAGAACAACGGAGCTCCGTTGTTCTCATCGATTCACGTGGTATAGAACGTATCCAACACGATCCTTCCGGCGTCCGTGACGAAATACTTCTTTGTTTTACGGTCCTTGTCTATCCAGCCGTTATCCTTCCACTTGTCGACGAAGTCCCTTTGGTAGCAGACCGCTTCATATCGTTTCCCTTCGGCGACCGTCTCCTTGGGTTTGTCCTTCCTGTACCATATGCCGTGCGCCTTCAGCGCATCTATGACGGCGGTGCCGCTGACGGAGCCCTCCTCGGCGTTCTTCCTGTCCAACACTCTCAACCCTCTTACCAAATATTCGTCCGGGACATCTATCCTGTAATGCGGTAAAGCCTTCGGCTCCCTGGTGACGGCGGTCAGACCGAGCGGGACGTCGTTCTTGTAATATATCTTCCTGAGATCGCCGTCGGGGATGCTGTACTCCTTTGTGCTGACGGAGAACGGAACGGTACCGGGGATCATCATCGATGCGATGACGGCCGCCGCAGTGTACTCCGATGTACCGGCGGATATGTTCACGAAGACGTCTGCCTCATTCTCGCTTCCGAGTATGTTCAGAACGGTCCTGAGCATGGTGGTGAAATCGAATACCATAGCTTCATGTTCTATGATCTCCGCCTTCGGAAGATTCTTCTTGATCATCCTGCAGACCTGTTCGTAGAACTCATCGTATATCCGATTCCTTTCGTTGGAACGATCAGTAAAGTGTATCAGATGCACTTTAGTGGCTGCGTAATGCACAATGGGATCGACGACCTTGTACGTCTCGAACGTTACGCATGACAGTACCACTCTTTCTCTTCGGCCGGATGACATATGAGGAAATGTAACATTTATTTCATATATTACACTTACTACGAAAAACAAGATATATAAATAAGGTCTGATATCGTGCATCCATCCTCATAATGATGGGGAAGACAACAGGACAAAAGGAGGTGAGGGTAAGATGGAAGGACACACGTGCAAAAATATTACATGGACGCGCGGCGGAGGCCAGCTGACGCCCTCCCTCGACAAGGTCCCGTTGCCGATTTTTGCCTGAACGCGAAGATCCGACAAGGAACCGCGGGAGGGGGTGTTGACATGAACATAGAGAGAAGCTTGGCGCATATTGAGACGATCACGGACATACGGCCTATCGAAGGCAAGGACAGGATAGTCCTTGCCAAGGTACTCGGATGGAGCGTGGTGATCGGCAAGGATGAGTTCAGTGTGGGCGACAACGTCGTCTACGTTGAGATAGACAGCAGGCTGAACACCAACCTGGAACCGTTCAAGATACTGGCCAAAGACGCAGATAGATTCGGCTTCGTACGAATAAGAACGAGAAAGTTCGGCGGCTCATACTCGCAAGGGATATGCTTCAAGGTACCCGATGACCGGAAGAAGCACAGACCTGGAACGGACCTTACCGGATATTTCAACAGGGGGAAGGAAGGGAAGGATCTCGCAATAATACACAATGAGGAGTATGCGGACCGCAGAGAGGAATGGGAGAACCCCTGGAAGAAGAGGCCTGAGAAGCTCACGATCTGGAAGAGGTTCCTGCAGTTCATACTCCCTTGGAAGATGGAGACGCAGGAGAAGGGCCACGTGCCCAGCCCGTTCGACATGGGCGTCAGTAAGACGGACGAGGCGAGGATACAGAATCTCACGGAACTGTTCAATGACCTCAAGGCCAAGAAGATAGCGCTGACGGCGACGGAGAAGGTGGACGGTCAGTCGTTCACCGCGCACACGGACCGTAAGGGAAAGACGTACGTCGCCAGCAGGAACATGGCACTGCTCTTCAGAGGGTCCGGAAAGATCAGACAGTCGCACAGATACGAAGGGAGCGGCTGGCAGAAGGCATTCGAGAAGTATTCCGTTGAGGATGTGCTCGAAAGAGTTCGAAAGGACCGCGGAGCGTCGGTAACGATACAGGGAGAGGTGATCGGATGCGGTATCCAAGGCAACCCGTACAAGATACCGGACGGTGACATCGAACTGAAGGTGTTCAACATCCACGTCGCCGGAAGGAGACTTCCGTACGAGGAGATGAAAGACATCTGCGAAGCGCACGGACTGGACGCGGTACCGTACATGGGAACGGTCGTGTTCGAAGAGAATCTTACAATCGAGGAACTCATCGCAAGGAGCGACGGAATGTCCGTGCTGAACAAGGACACGATCAGGGAAGGCATCGTCTACAGGACGGAGGACTACGGAACGTCGTTCAAAGCGATCAGCAACGTCTTCCTGATGAAGAAGGGCGAGTGAGATCCTGAGAACACAAGAACGAAGAACAAAGAATGAAGAATGAAAGAAAAGACGGTGAACGATGACCGAGGCTGAGAAAGGAAGAACGAGAACGGCGAACATGCCAATGACGAAGAGAACAGGAACGGCGGACACGCACGGAAGGAAAGGGAAAGAGATGAAGGTAAGTGAAGCGGCAGAGATAGCGGAGAAGCAGACCCGCAGGAATGTGGCGATATGCTCATTGGTGGGCTCAAGGAACTACAACCTGCATACCGAAAGTTCCGACCATGACTTCATCGTATTCGCGATGCCGACGCTGGACGACATGTACGAGAGGAACGAGTACCTGAAGGAGATCAAGGGCGACGGCTACGAGATACGTGTGCACGATCTCCGTAAGCTTCCCGACCTCCTGTGCAAGTCCAATCCCTCGTATGTGGAGATAATATTCTCCCGAAACAACATCATGAACGGCGATATGTACTCGCTGCTCTATGACAACAGAGAGAGGATAGCCGGTATGAACCTTCCGTATATCTACGCCTCGTCCGTGGGCATGTTCCTGAACAGGATGAAATACTTGGAAAAGGGGACCGGTAACACTCAGCACCTGGTCGACATGCACGGTTACGACACCAAACAGGCGATGCAGGCGTACAGGATCCTTTCCGTGCTCCGATGGTTCGCGGACCATCGGAGCTTCGAAAAGGCGATAAGATACGACGACAACGGCGAAGGGAAGGAAAAGCGGGAACTCCTGATGGACATAAGGAACGGAAAGTTCCCGCTTACCGAGATGAGGAGGATGCTCGACGACTACCTGAGGGACACCGAGGACAGGTACAAGAAGAGATACCTCGATACCGCACCGGACAAGGAGATGATGGCAGCGATAAGGGATGGCGTGAAAGGATTCATACTGTCGGAGACCAAGAAAGAGGTATGCAGAGCGCAGAGAGAAGGATAAAATGTCAAGCAACAACGATTGGAGGGAATACACGAACGGTAATGTCCGCGTGTTCATCAACATCCATAACGGAACTAAGATCAGGACAACGATGGACGATGAGTTCTCGGCCGACTTCCCTGAATCGGTGGACATGAAGATCACCAACCGCTGCGGAATGGGCTGTGCGATGTGTCACGAGAACAGCACATCGGACGGGGAGCACGCAGACCTCTCAAATGTCGATAAAACATTCATGAGGACGATGAGACCGCATACCGAGATCGCCGTGGGCGGAGGTTCGGTGACGTCACATCCGCAGATAGAGACGTTCCTCCAATATCTCAGAGACAGGGAAATAGTGGCCAATATCACGGTACACGAAAGGGAATTGATCGACAACATCAAAACGATCAGGAAATGGATCAAGGAGGATCTGGTGAAAGGGATAGGCGTGTCGATACACTTCGAGTTCAGTGAACAGGTCAGCGATTTCGCGAGGGGTCACAGGAACACAGTGCTTCACGCGATCGCAGGGCACACCCCGATGAGGGTGATCGACCGATACGGAAAGAAAGGGCTGAAGTTACTGATCCTGGGATACAAGAACTGGGGACGCGGAACGGAACACCACGCGAAGCACGGAAAGGAGATTGACGAAGGGATAAGAGAAACGGAAGGGAACATAGAACGACTATTCAAAGAGTTCAGTGTGGTCTCATTCGACAATCTGGCACTGAGGCAGCTGAACGTAAAGGATCACGTCACAAAGAACGTATGGGACGCATGCTATCAAGGAAGTGATGCGACACATACGATGTACGTGGACATGGTAATGAAAGAATTCGCGGCAACAAGCACATCATCGGAACGGTACGGGATCAAAGATACGATAGACGAGATGTTCGCCGTCGTGAAAGGAACGATGGACCACATGCTATGAACGGGGACGAAAAGAAAAGAGAGGAGGGAAAAGACAGATGAGGGCAACAATAAGAGGGTCGGTGTTCGAAACGAACAGCTCATCATCACATACGTTCATACACGTAAGCAAGGAAACGTACGAGGCGTGGAAGAAAGGCAAGGTCTACCTGATAGACGACGAACGCGACAGAGGAAAGATAATCACAGAAGGTTTCTACAACTCTGTGTACGGCGAACGCGATTTCACCATAAAAAAGAGTATAAAAGAGTTGAAGGAGGAAGGATGGCGCGGAACGATATTAAGGTACAAGGATCTGCTGGAATACGTCTCGGAGCTTGGGTACGCTACAGTCTGGAAATGTAAGGCGAAGAAAGAACACATAGTAGAGGATTGGGGCGCTGAAGAAGATCATGATTGCGTCCTGCAGAAACCGTACATGGAAGTGATCGATAACGGGAGAACAGTGACTGTGCACATATGGGGTCAGCTGGATTGAGGCGATAGATATGAAAATGACAATAAGAGGATCGGTATTCGAAACTAACAGCTCCTCATCCCACACCTTCATTTACGTCAGTAAGAGGGTGTTCGAGGCGTGGAAGAGAGGAGAGAAGATACTGAGCTGGCGTGGAGGAAAAAGTATCAAGGAGAACTGGAACGGCAAGTTCATGGAGATTGTAAAGGATGAGTTGCACGGCGAGAATAGCGGATGCGTATGGGGAGACGCCAGTTTCGTGAACAGCGACGGATTCGAAGAGGATCAAGGATGGTGGAGCGGAACGTACGAAGGAGTAACAGAGTATGCGGACGCACACTTCGGAGAATGCGTTCCACGACTCGGAGCGAAGGAGAAGTACGTGGACCCGGAAGAATGGGACATGACCGACAACATCGCCACATTCCGTGAGGCACTCATCACTATCAGGAAATGGGACAAGCTCGGTAACGTTGAGTTCACATCACTCCGTGAGACACTGGATCGTTTCAAGGACGATGAGGAGACGATCGAAAAGGATGTCGATGAGCTCATCGATATGCTCTATCTTCTGGACAAACGGGAGATCGAAGATGAAATATTCACGGCGTTCCGTGAAGCGACGGAAGAATTAGAAAATATGTCCATCGTTTACCAGGAATCGTATATGGATGTAGAGTATGACGGGGACAACGTTAAAGTGCACATTTGGGGGCGTCTTGAGACCGATCCTCCGGAGAGAAAGAAGAAAGTAGAAGAAGAAGGAAGGAATGAGACAGAACAATATATGAAACTGCAAAACAAGGATGCAGAACAAGGAGGAAAAGACAATGTACGAGGTTTACACAAAATATGATGACGGTTTCGAGAGCAGAAAGAGCTATGAGAACATAACGGAGGCCAAGAGTTACTTCCACAACGTGGATGTCAGGGACATAGAGATATGCACATTGTGCGAGATCGGCAACGAAGGCGAGAGCACCGAGGTCGCGCGCAAGGAACCGAGGAAAAAGCAGGCAGCGGCGGAGACGGAGTGATCCGCAGGTTCCGATCTTTCTCGGTTCAGTTCATCACAGCGCTGCCGACATTCAACGCATATTTCACATAATAGGCACATCAAAAGAATACGATAATAGAACGTGTTCACGGAACGTGTATTATTTATATAAGGGCTGAAAACCCAATAATTCACAATTTTGTCGTGAACAAAACGAAACAATGACGATATTCAATACAAAAACCATATGCCTTTTCAGCACAAAATACCGAAAATAACGGAACGTGTTTACGGAACGAATAACATATCAATAAGCCGGAGATTCTCTATCTATGCAACCTTTCGACAGCATAAAAGAATCGGCAGAGAACGGAGATATGGAAGCACAATACCTTTTGGGCGTTCTGTGTAACAAGGACACGACAGGATCGTATCCGGATGAGGCATTGAAGTGGTATATGAAAGCCGCCGAACAGGGACATGCGGAAGCACA
>Ga0131853_10020603_pt1 | contig 11970 bp, 14 predicted proteins | sample TergutLab28metaG_FD_92764 | JGI IMG/M metagenome (GOLD analysis project Ga0131853, IMG submission 92764) | Labiotermes labralis P1 segment gut microbial communities from Petit-Saut dam, French Guiana - Lab288 P1 (version 2) (version 2) | ecosystem: Host-associated > Arthropoda: Insects >...
AATTTTTTGTCGAATCGGGTGTTTCGGTTGTAATATCATCCTGCCCTACGGCTTTATATATGTTAACTGATAACTATTTTCGAGATGCGGGAATCATCGTACTCGGCATAACGCATATGACAGATATGCCTACGGCGAGTAACTATTTACCCATGTATCTGCCGTATCCCGATGCCGGACGAGAAATCGCAAACGAAGTAATCTTACGCTACAACCCGGAAGCCGCGTATGTAATTGCAAATTACGAAGATGATATCGGGAGGGAGTTCGCAGCTTATTTTATAGAGGTTTTTGGCAGAGAGAACGTCATTTACGAAATTTTCCCGCGTGGCACAAATGACTTTACTGATTACATATTAAGCGCAAAAGAAATAGATGCCGACATACTGTTCTCAGCGACAAATGAACATTATGCAGCTTTAATCATAAACCAAATGCAATCTAAAGGCCTTAATATACCTGTCTTTGAAAGAGATGGTTGGCTAGATATAGAAGCAGCAGGGTATAGAGCGTATGTATTGTCAATAAAAAAAGCGCAGATAAATTAATATCCTGCGCTTTTCATTTGACCCGTAGGGGATTCGAACCCCTGTTTCAGCCGTGAAAGGGCCACGTCTTAACCACTTGACCAACGGGCCGTTGTTGTTTTGATATTAATACGGCGAAGCCTTATCAATATCATTATATAATATCATTTCAAACAAATCAAGCTTTATTCAATAATAAAAATAATTTCATCCGGCATTACAAATCCAAGCCGTTCTCTGGCGGAACGCTCGATATATTCGTATAGGCTGTCTCTATGAATCTCCGCGTTAAGTTGATGCGAGCGCCTTTCTTCCTCATAAATTCTAACTCGAATCTCGTCTGCTGCCCTGGCGTATTCATTATACTGAGATATTTCCCTGCCGACAATTGCCGCAAAAAACATAGCAAATAAAACCGAAAGAGTAAGCCAAAAAGTTACCGATGCGGAGCGAACTGCTAATTTATCTTTTTTGTTCTTTTTATCCTTGCGATTATTTTCCATACATTTATTTTTACACAAATTATAAGTTTTTGCAAGGGTTTTTTAAGCAGATTTTTAATAAATTTGATCGGCAAACTTATTATTTTGACTAAAAGTTTAATCGGGGCTAATATGATTTTCACAGCGGTAGCGATTATGCGTATTATAAAATCAATAATTATAACCGAAAACTTAATTATAAACGGGCTTAAAGTCGCTATATATAAAACCGCGCCGATTGCCGCACCGATTATTGTAAAAATTCTAATTTCACCGTAGTTTTGCGACAACATAAAATAAAACATTAAAATCGACACTATGATCCAGTATGCAGCATCTTCAAGATACACTAGAGTATTGGAGTGCTTTACCATTTTTCTAAAAATGCGGAACATATCGTAAATTACAGCCATGCCCACGCCTGCTAAAATCGTTGATAAAAAGAGCATTGTCTGCTCATGAATCGACATTATCACAGCACTTCACCGCCTTATTTAAACAGACCGCCAAAAAATGACCTTTTGCGATTTCCAGAGAAGTCATCTTCATACATAAGGCTTGAAATTTCCCCGTCGATGTTAATATCCCCGTTTTGAAGGTTAAGCTTGTTTACATGCAGATTGTTCCCTTTAAGCACAATAACGCCCATTTCAGTTTCCGCAACGATCATATCCATATCGAACGAAACAACGTCCAAAACACCAGTCATAGTAATACTGCTTCGGTTATCCATCATAACTGTATGGTTTCGATTATCCGTCATACCTACCCGCCTTTTTGGTCATATATTTAAGTGTATACGCAGGCAGTAGGTTTTATGACATTCTTATATTAATCTCAGATTAATACATAGAGTGGACGAGCGCGGCGGAAAATCAGTTGGAGCAGGTGATTTTCCGTAAAGCCGCCAGGCTTTAGCGCAAAGTCAGTCTATGATTTTAATCGAGATTAGTATTATGCGCCAAACACTCAGGGTCAAAATCATAAACCCCATCCAGATGGACAGAGCTGTCAATTTTGATATTTTTCGCAGTATATGATAGATAATTTACTTGCTTTTGTAAAAGTCTCGAAACAGCCCAAATCATTAGCAAATCTCGTGCATTAAACGCATTCGTCATTTTGTCGCCCCCGCAAGCTTTTCGCCATCCGTCTCATTGCCCATTATAAACTTTTCAACGTCAATAAGCCCCCAACCCTGTTGGTTACGACTGTAATTTAAGCTTTTTGCGCTATGCTTAAGCCGCAGCTTTACATCATTTGGTTTTAAATCCGGATTATTTTGCAAAAACAGCGCAACTGCACCTGTCACAATCGGAGCGGCCATGCTGGTGCCGCTCATTTTGACGTAGTTATCATCAATGATATGAAGCCCTCTATGCTCTGCATCTTTATTCGAAAGCTCTAAAGACCGCACAGAAATAATACCCGAACCGGGCGCTAAAATATCAGGCTTATAAATGCACTCAGAAGTAGGACCCCTTCCCGAAAAGTTTTCGAGTGTATCGCCCATTACGTTCGTTGGGTTTTCATCATCAGACGCCCCGACAGTTATTACTTTTCGGCTGACTCCCGGTGATGTCACCGAAGAGGGATCAGGGCCGTTATTACCTGCGGCGATTACGACTGAGACGCCCAAATCCCAAACCGCTTCAACGATTTTAACAAGCGGGTCTCGAGAGCCAACATCCTCTGTACCTATCGACAAGTTCACAACTTTGATATTTAATCTCTCTCTATTATCAGCGACCCATTGCATCCCAGCTAGAGCATCCCCCGCCGAACCCCGGCCTTCTTTGTCCAAAATCTTGACCGCTACAATGTTAGCTTCCGGGGCAATTCCTGTATATTTGCCTTTTGAAAAATAGCCATTTCCCGCCGCAATGCCTGAAACATGCGTACCGTGACCGTTATCATCATACGCGTCACCGCTCCCATTAACAAAGTCCTTAAACGCAATTATCCTATTTTTTGGCAATGTAAAATCAGAAACAGGCGAAATGCCTGTGTCGAGTATGGCAATTGTTACGCCTTTGCCGGTTAGACCATGTACTGCGTCAGCTCTGACATGTTTTTTTGCTTCATTAATTTGCGGTGATATGTCTTTAGATAACGTCACAATGCTTGAGTTGTGTACTACATTAGCCCCATAGATGCTTTTAATTCGCTCGACGTATTTTTTAGGGACTTCAATTACATGTGAATTTATAAGCGGTATGCTGTACTTAAGTCTGCCGTCTTTAAGCAAAATCTTCCTAAGCTCTAAGTTGCCCTCAACGATTAGTTCAACTGTTTCCATAGCTATCCCCCCTTGGGATATAGTATGAAAACTGGGGGAGTTGTGGTACAGTTGGAATTTTCTTCACCCCATCCTCCCAAAACGCATATATTGATAGAAAAATAGCTATTTAATAGGGGATGATTTTAATTGGCAACGGGCTTCTTGAAAATAGAACTTTTTACATCGGATCACGCAATGCCTGTAAGTAACGTTAACGTTTTAGTTAAAGATCAAAATGGCAACATACTGCATAATTTAACGGCAGATGAAAACGGAATTGTAGAAAGAATACCTCTTGATGCCCCCGAAATTATTAACTCAGAAGATCTTATAGGCACTGATCCTCCTTTTGCGGTTTATAACGTGACAGTGCCGGGTACGAACGACTATAGAACTGTAAATGTAGTTGGCGTACAAGTTTTTGCGGGACTAACAGCAATTTTACCGATCCAAATTAGCCCGACAAGTGTCGGTAAAGACAACGAAACAGATGATTTTAACATACCACTAGAGCACGGCATTGACATGCCTAAAGATCAAGGCGATGGCAGACGCCCGCCGCAGTATTACAAGGCGTTTGACATTGAGGACGTTGACCATGAAACGCTTCGTGCAATCCCAACGCTCGACCCTATAACCGCAAATGATATCCAAATACCCGAATATATAACAGTCCATCTCGGGCATCCAAACGTCTCAGCACGAAATGTGCGCGTTCCATTTAAAGATTACATCAAAAACGTAGCATCCAGTGAAATTTTCCCAAACTGGGAGGATGCTGCGCTTCGAGCTAATATTTACTGCCAAATATCCTTAACTCTTAATCGGGTTTTCACATCATGGTACAGAAGTCGCGGCTTTAATTTTGATATAACAAGCAGTACCCAAGTCGATCAGATGTTTGTTGACGGGCGCAATATTTTCGAGAACATAAGCCGTATCGTTGATGATATTTTCAATGTGTTCATAAGGCGCGAAGGAAGACGCGAGCCGTTTTACGCTGAATATTGCAACGGAACAACGGCAACTTGCCCCGGCCTTTCACAATGGGGATCACAACATCTCGCGCTTCAAGGATTTACACCGATACAAATTTTGCGTCATTTTTACCCCAATGACGTAAAACTGGCAGAATCGACTAATTTTGTTTCAAACGTTGAAGCATACCCCGGCGCAGCACTTAGAGAAGGAAGCACAGGTGAAGCCGTTCGCACTATGCAAATTTATTTAAACAGAATAAGCGGCGATTTTTTCATCCCAAATACCGGCAGTCCTGATGGAATTTTTGGCCCTGAGACGACGGCTTCTGTTATGGCGTTCCAACGAATTAATAACTTAACTCCCGACGGCGTAATAGGACGCCAAACTTGGTATCAAATTACACGGATTTACACAGCGGTCAAGAGGCTCGGCGAACTGGTAAGCGAAGGCGAAAGGACGCATATTGGCGCAACGCCGCCAACTGTCACAATCTCTTTAAACGCACGCGGCGAAAATGTTGTTAAGCTGCAATTTTTAATAAATTTCATATCAGAATATTACAACGATGTGCCATATGTAATCGAATCCGGTGTATTTTCAGCCAATACAAGAATCGGCGTTATGGAATTTCAAAGACAGTTCGGATTGACACCCGAGGAGGGTGTCATGATAGAACCAACCGGAATTAATCAGGCTGCGCCCCTCGCACGATATCAGCCATTCACGCGCAGACTTTCCTGTTAGTGCATAACGAGCAAATTTTTGTGGAACTGTTCGCTGTTATATGCTATACTAGCTTTAGATTTTATGCGTTTTCGACCCTCCATCCATAGAAATAGTGATTGGTGATGTTATTTGGGGCATTATTAGGTTTATTGGCGACGGTGCTATAGAAACGAATTTATTTATATAATGCGGGAGTTAAATTACAATGACTTACATTTTTATTCACGGTTCCGGACATAAAGCAACAAGTTGGAATGAAACAATCTCATATATTAAAAGCAATAAAGAGATATTATGTCCGAATTTGTCTTCCATCCTTAACGGAAAAGAGGCAAATTACGCTAATTTATATGCTTCATTTGCAGAATATTGCAGCAAGATTGATGGGCAAATTGATTTATGCGGTATTTCATTAGGAGGTATGTTAGCATTAAACTATACTTTAGATTTCCCCGACAAGGTAAAAACATTAGTTTTAATTGGCACACCACACAAAATACCAAAAATATTGTTTAGTATTCAAAATATGATTTTTAGGTTTTTACCAAAATCGGTTTTTAAGAATATGGAATTTAGCAAAAAGGATATATTTATTTTAGGAAACTCTATTAAGCAATGGGATTTAAGTAATAAAGTGCGAAATATCAAATGCCCAACCTTAGTAGTTTGTGGAAAGAAAGACAGCGCAAACATTAAATCAGCATATTATTTTGCTGAAAACATTAAAAACGCAAAACTAAAAATCCTTGAAAATGCCGGACATGTTGTAAATGAAGAAAACCCAGAGGCGTTAGCAAAAGAATTAAATAAATATTATAACGAAAATGATTAGTTTAAGGATTATAGTATAAGTCTTATATTCTTTAAATTTTAACGACTATCTTCCCTAATACTAGAACACGTTTCTGTGGGATTATTCACATTTCTATGCTATACTTGTGATTTTATACGTTGCTGTCCGCCAAAAACGTGTTGAGCGGCAATGTAAACGAACTTCGCAGGAGGATTCGACATGAAAAGAACTGTAATAGGCATAGCATTACTAATTAGCGGAATCATGACTACTTCTCTATTGGTTTTATCGGCAATGCAATATTTGCCGCATCTGGGTGCATGGTCAAGGAGTTATCCATCAAGGTTGTTTTTCTTAATTTTTGAGGGACAATCAAGGTTTGGGGATACGGCTGACGGACTTGCTTTGGGAGTGCCTTTTGTATTCGGTATCGTACTGATTGTTCTTGGGCTTATCATTCTCGCAGTCGAATATTTTAAGAAAGATAACGCATAATCCGAGAGTGTATCACCCGCTTCCTTGAAGCGGGTGATACACTCTGACAATTTCCGCAAGCGGCAAAGGTGTCGTGTGGGCTCTGCCGAGGGCTTAAAGACAAAGCCATGCTGCCGTTAGCGGCCACTTACAAGGAGTGATGAAATGCAAGTATATATAAGTGGTGTGCTTTATGCTTTGTTGATTATCTTAATTGCAAGCCGAGCTTTACTTATGCACAAGAGGGGCATTCGCGCCATTGTATTTAGTCGAACTGATAAAAGCGGTTTTTTACTTTTATCGGTGGTACTATTTTTAGCGTTTACAGTTTCTGCAAGTGTAACAGGGCTTCCTATATGGTATCCTCTTATAAGACCTCTTTGGAATACAACTGTGACAGGGTGGATAGGGATTGCCGTATGCGTTATGGCACTTGTCGGCATTGCAATCGGGTTAAAATCTTTCAAAGACTCGTTCCGTGTAGGAATTGATGAAAATAAACCAGATGCACTTATCACCACAGGGCTGTTCGCCATCAGCCGAAACCCTATGTATGCTTGCTTTCTCTTGTTTTTCTTTGGCATGTTTCTTATACATGGAAACATACTTATCACAATCGGAATAGTTATTTTTCCCTTTGCTGTACATCGTCAAATACTGTCTGAGGAAGTATTCTTGGGAAAACATTATAGAGGTGAGTATGAAGAATACTGCAAGAAAGTTAGGCGGTATCTATAGCATAAACTAAAACGGACATCTCTCACAAGTGTCCATTTTTCTTGGATATTCTGTAGTTTTCCCAACGTGCACAGCCCCCATCATTATTAGTGTTTTTTCTTACATCTACTTAGGCGTGTAGTGACTCATTCCATATGATGTTAAGTCGTATGTTTTTTAAGTTTTAACCAGTCAATCCTTTCAATGCCTTTAGTTTAAAAACTCATCAAAATCCCGTATATATTCATCCGCGTTATAATGCTCACTGGAAAGCGCTAGCAAAACAGAGTCGACTGAAAAATCATACATTTCCTTCCATGTCATAGCAGGGATGTACAGCCCCTTGTTAGGTTTATTTAGGGTGAATACTTTCGGCGCTCCTGACGAATCTACCACTTTTACCACACTGCTACCGGCGACATTAATCAAGCAAAATTCAGAATTGCGATTAGCATGTTTACCTCTTACTGCACCTGATTCTCCGCCGCAAATATAGAACACGCGCTTGACATCAAAAGGTATGTCTCTTTCGCTCTCGATAGCCACAAGCAATCCTCTCCCATCTTCAAATCCAGGAAAAATAACCTCTTTTACGTCGTTAATTGTGCTCATTTAAGCCTCCCCAATCTTTAGATTCTTTTGTTACCCCAATTTCGAGCTCAAAGCCACCTCTTTCATATAGCTTCTTCCCATAAATCACAAAGCCTGCTTTTAAATAACTTTTAACCGCCGCGATGTTTTCTTCATGTACGTTTGCAGTAATTGTTTTAAGCATAAGCTTTTCAAAACCAATATGCAGGCATAATAACGTAGCTAAAAAACCTATGCCCCTGCCATGCGCTTCTTTATCACCAATTAACATTCTTCCAAACTCTGCTTTATCATCGTTGATATTATATAGTGCACAAGAGCCTACAGTTCTTTTTAACGTCTCAGTTTCAACTATGGCAAACGCATAACTGTTTTTACTCTCCTGCTCCTTTTTAAACCAAGCCTTTTGTGCTCCGGAGGTTATATAATCAATTTTGCGCAGATATAGGCTTTTAGTTTCGTTACGGAACTTGCGAAGAACTTCTAAGTCACCTTCAACAATCGGGCGAAGGAGGGTGTTTTTGTGCTCGGCAGTCATCTAAGCCCCTCCATATTTATTAATAGCCTCAATAACGTAACCCTGTTCTGTTTCAGTCATACCAATGTATAAAGGCAAGGATAAAATCGTGTCTGCAAACTGTTCCGCAATCGGAAAAGAGCCCTTTTTATAACCCAGATAAGCGTATGCTTCGGATAAATACGGAGGAATAGGGTAATGAATGATTGTGCCTATGCCCTTTTCTTCAAGATAATTAGAGAAGTTATCACGGTTTTTAGTAAGCACAACAAACTGATGCCAAACGGTTTCACAGCCGGTTTGGATTTTTGGCAGCTCGATATGTGGATTTCTTATATTTTCAAGATAGTTTCTGCATAACTTAACTCGCTCATTGTTAGCTTTGGCAATATGCGCAAGACGCACTCTTAAAAGCGCCGCCTGAAGCTCGTCAAGCCTTGAATTTGTGCCTATGACTTTATTATAATAACGCTGTTCACTGCCGTAATTGCGATAGACACGAAAATCCTCGTCAAGTTTTTTACAATTAACGACAACCGCTCCCGCGTCTCCAAACGCCCCAACATTTTTTGAAGGATAAAACGAAAAGCAGCCTACATCCCCAAAGCTCCCCGTTTTTACACCATTTTGTCCCGCTCCGTGGGATTGGGCGCAGTCTTCTACAACATAGAGCTTATGCTTGTCAGCTATTTCCATTATTGATTTCATATCAGAAGCCTGTCCATATAAGTGTACGACTAGTATTGCCTTTGTTCGTTTGGTTATTGCTGCTTCGATTTTAGACGGGTCAAGACTATAGTATTCGTTAGGCTCGACAAAGACAGGCGTCGCGCCATTTATCGTAATGCCCATAACGCATGCGATATAGGCGTTTGACTGAACAATGACTTCATCTCCCTCGCCTACGTTAAGAATAGAAAAAGCGATTTTAAGCGCGTCCAGCCCGTTCGCTAAACCAATACAAAACTTAGCTCCGATATACTTTCCAAATTCAGATTCAAACGCTTTGACCTCAGGGCCAAGCAAATAATGCCCTGAACGAAGCACACGTAAAGCCGCCTCTTCATATTCTGCTTGGTGGAGTTCAAACGCGCGATCAAGGCGATTTGGCAAAATTTTCATCGGTTATGTCCTCCGACAATTTGTAAAAGATACTTACCATAATCAGAATTTTTCATTTTTTGCGCACTTTCTAACAACTGTTCCTTGCTGATCCAACCATTCCTATATGCAATCTCTTCAATACACGCGATATATAACCCTTGCCGAGTCTGAATCGTTTCAACAAAGTTAGCGGCATCTAGCATAGACTTATGAGTACCCGTATCAAGCCAAGCCAAACCTCGCCCAAAGATTTCAACTTGCAGCTTGCCGCGGTTAAGATAAGCATTATTAACAGCGGTTATTTCAAGCTCTCCGCGAGCAGACGGCGTAATCCTTTTAGCGATTTCTATAACGTCATTATTGTAAAAATAAAGGCCCGGCACCGCGTAGTTTGACTTTGGACTTAAAGGCTTTTCTTCAATTGATACTGCTTTATTATTCTGGTCAAATTCAACAACGCCGTATTCACTCGGATTGCTGACATGATAGCCAAAAATTGTTGCGCCTTCGGTCTGTTTTGCCGCTGATTTAAGAGAAGCTGTAAGCCCTATTCCATAAAATATATTATCGCCAAGTATTAAACAGACAGACTCATCGCCGATATGCTCTTCGCCAATTAAAAAGGCTTCTGCAAGCCCACGCGGCGCAGACTGTTCCTTATAGCTAAATCTAACGCCTAAATCACACCCTGTTCCAAGCAGATTTTCATACATCGGCAAGTCGCGAGGGGTTGAAATTATTAAAATATCATTAATCCCGGCTAACATAAGCGTTGACAATGGATAGTATATCATAGGCTTATCATAAATTGTCATCATTTGTTTAGAACAGGCGATTGTCGACGGGTACAGCCTCGTTCCCGCTCCGCCCGCTAAAATAATTCCTTTCATTTCATCTATACTTCCTTTCTATATTCGCCGCTTAATATTTGCTGCCACCAAACATTATTTTCCATATACCATTTAACAGTTTGCTCAAGCCCTTGTTCAAACTTCACTTTAGGCTGCCAACCTGTTGTATTTGCAAGCTTGCTTGCGTCTATTGCATAGCGCAAATCATGCCCGGGTCGGTCTGTTACAAAGCTGATTAAGCTTTCGGGTTTGTTTAAAATATTCAAAATGCTTTTAACCACATCAATATTGGCCGTCTCATTATGCCCGCCGATATTATAAATTTCACCGACCTTATCATTTTTGATAATGCTGTCAATCGCCTCACAATGATCACTTACATAAAGCCAATCGCGTATATTCTCACCTGTGCCATATACAGGTAGGGGCTTATCATTCATTGCGTTAATAATCATAAGCGGGATAAGTTTTTCCGGGAAATGATACGGCCCGTAGTTGTTAGAGCAGCGAGAAATTGTTATAGGAAGGCCAAAAGTTCGGTAATAAGAAAGTGCTAGAAGGTCAGCCGACGCTTTCGACGCCGAGTATGGATTAGACGCTTTAAGCGGCGTATCTTCTGTAAAAAACAAATCGGGCCGATCAATCGGCAAGTCTCCATAAACTTCATCAGTAGAAACCTGATGAAATCGGCGCGTTTCATATTTGCGGCAAGCATCTAAAAGTACTCCTGTGCCTATTACATTCGTTTGCAAAAACACACCGGGAGAATCAATTGAACGATCCACATGGCTCTCTGCCGCAAAGTTTATAACAACATCAGGCCTGCAGTCTTCAAACAGCGAATAGACAGCCTCCTTGTCCACGATATCCGCTTTAACGAAAGAAAACCTTTGGTCTTTGAGCGCGCGCTTTAGAGTGTTTAAATTGCCCGCGTAAGTTAGCTTGTCCACACAAACTATCTTTAAGTCAGCGTCGTTAGCATAACCATCAAGCATATAATAAATAAAATTAGCTCCAATAAACCCTGCGCCGCCTGTTACTAAAATGGTCATAACGATCCCTCCAATTCTGCCAATTCATGCAATGCCTTTTCAATATCTCCGTTTAAAAGGTTGATAACTGCATTTTTCATCGAAACAGCCATATCTGCAGACATGCCAAGCTGCTGCAAAATTGGATTTGTAGAAATTATTGCATTTATTATTTCGTTAACAAAAGTGTTATCCAGCCCTTTCTCAGCACGCTTTGGATGCACTGCGGCAAAAAAGCGGAATATATCACTTTTCCCCCAATTTGGATAGACAGAGATAGTTGGCATATAAGAAAAAGCGTCTGCTGCAAGCTCGAAGCAATCTCCTTCGAGCGCTTCGGGCAAAGATAATGTATATTTTTGTGCAAATTCTTGAATTTGCAGCATTCTGTCGATAGTAGACCTATAACCAAAAGCTTCCATTGTGTACGGAATTGCGAAAATATCTCTAATTCCCTCAACCTTCTTTTTTGCTGATATCCCGGATTCCACAAGAACTTTTAAAGAGTTCATTATCGAAAGGACATATGATGTATCGTAAAATCCTTCTATAACTTCCGGAAGGTACATGTTTCGTTTTTTCAAATATTCGAGCATATGTTTAAAAACTAATTCATTGGATTCGATTCTTTTAAGATCAAACTCACTTGACCAAGAATTTGGCATGACATAATATTTATGGCGTGTTCCCGAAAGTGAGCCTACTCGCTTCGCATGAGAGAAAGCTTCATAGGTAAAAATCGTATCTACACCAATAAAAGCCTTTTTAGCTTCCGCTGTACATTTTCTTAAAACTGACAAAGAGAAAATCTTGTTCCAAACTACATGCGAAAGCATACTGCATACTAGCACATGCTCAACAAAGCCGCGGCCAGATATAATTATGTCATTTGGAA
>Ga0131853_10020604_pt1 | contig 11969 bp, 5 predicted proteins | sample TergutLab28metaG_FD_92764 | JGI IMG/M metagenome (GOLD analysis project Ga0131853, IMG submission 92764) | Labiotermes labralis P1 segment gut microbial communities from Petit-Saut dam, French Guiana - Lab288 P1 (version 2) (version 2) | ecosystem: Host-associated > Arthropoda: Insects >...
GACCAAGTTTCACACCCATACAAAACAACAGACAAAATTATAGTTCTATATATCTTGATCTTTAAATTTTTGGATAGCAACCTGGAAGACAAAAGATTCTGCACCGAATGATAGCAAGCATTTCCTTACTTCAACCTGCTCTTAATTTCTTCCGCAATAGAATTTTGATATGTTAAAGTTGTTCCCAAATATTTAAACTCTTTCACCCTCTCGAAGGTACCATTATCAACCCTCACACTGTGAATTCGTCCTGCATTCTGATCTCGAGACATGGCCATGTGCTTAGTTAGGTCAAAAAACTTACCCCCCCCCCAAAAAAAGGAGTAAAGCACACGCTAGCAGAGTTGCCACAAATTAACATTACACGCTGCATACAGCCAACCATTCGATGCAGGTTCACTTCCAGGAATCTACAGCCACAACCTCTGACCCAGCCACCGGTCTTTGTTCTTAGCTATAATTTATTCACGTAAGGGTACTGCAGCCGGTGGCTCTCTGTTGCCACCTGAATTGTACATGTAAAAAGCATGCAATGTGCTGTAGCCCACAAGTCACTTTCCTTTACTGACCACATCAGCCATTTCTTGCGTAGCGATTTGGTCGTTAGTACTGCTATTGCGTATTCGGAAAACCAAATTTCAAATATCTGGTCAGACATCGCCTAAGGCTTTTCGTGTTCTCCGTACACATGCCACTATTTGAACCGCACATATGCCAAGATCGCTTGTCACAGCCTTTCCAATTCATCGTTCATTATCGTCTATGTCTGACGGTAATTGATAATTATTTAACCACACCATGTTAATTATGCGGGACTTACACTGTTGACTGGGACTGTATATTATTTGGAATTGGGCAAGTCTCTGTTTACAGTGCCAGGCGCGAATTGTGGTCAGGCCTTTCGAAAAGCCTCCAAAGCTCATTCTCGACTGGGGCCAGCGCGGTAGCTGAGATGAACCAACCGGCCCCAATTTTAAGGGCGATATTTTTTCATTTCTACTAAATGAAAATTATGTTCTCCTGCTCTTTTGCTCACACCGTAACATCTGAAAGCTATATAACAATACCATGCAGCATAAAAACAGAACTGTTTCAACAATTACCAAACCAATAACTCTATATATACTCCACAGCATCCGGAAATTTCGTGTCACTGCAATGAATCTGTGAGACAGTTCATGTTTCAAATGGGAGGGAGCGGGATTAAGGGAAGCGCCGGCCGTGCTCAGGACAGTCAATCTACAGGCACAGATTCGAACACGAAAACCTATCAAATTGGTAGCAAACGTCACTGAATCTAGATAGGTCTATATGGACACACGATATAGAGATTTTGTCTGTGCATGTCGTGCCGACCCGTGTGTGAGTTTTGTGCTCCTCTCTAAATCCTTTTGAGAGTCTGACGGTGCCCAAGTGTTCAGTGACTTCCCCGCCTCTTTCACAGATCCAGTCATTAGACCCTATCCTGAGTCAGTTTAATCCATCTCATACCACCAGCCCTATTTGTAACAGATCTGCGAGAAGCTCCTATTAGCTTCGTCATATCCGTCCGTCCGTCCTGTGTCGGCATGTATCAGCGCGATTCTGACTAAACGGATGTCTGTGAAATTTAATATTAAGTATTTTTTTTAAAACTGTCGCGAAACTCCAAATTCGCTCAAAATCGGACAAATGCAGAGGTGCTGACAAGTCCTTAGACAGACCAGGAAGGAAACGCGCCATATTCCCTGCATTTTGTGAAACTTGGAGGTTCATTACCACATTCACAAAAGTCCACCACCTGTCCCTACCCTAGCCAAATCAATCCATTCCTCTGCCCATCACACTTTTGACAGGCGCAGCTTGTTTCCTTCCTGGTCGGACTAGGGACTTATCAGCACCCCGGTACATCGGTCACTTTGAGTGCAGACCGAAGGAAGTTTTACTGTTGCCGGCAACAAAAATTTCGCCACAAAGTTCTTTTTTTGCGCAACACCCAATATTTTAATGTGTTTACAGTGACACGCAGCTCAACAACACACAAATAACGCATTCTTTCATTATCATTGAAAGCAAGTTACGCAGACGCGCCATCATGTAACTATACTATACTGTACTGCACGTACACTGCCGTTCTTGCTGTTTGTTGATGTCGCTGCCTTACTTTCCGTACAGTTTGACGGTTATGAAACGTTAGTGCACAGCTACCCCAAACCGGAAGCACATAGTGATACTGCTGTGTCCCCCTCTGCCTAGAAGCTTTCGTAGCACACCTATAGACAGCCGCACAGCTTGCCCCAAGTCGTTGTATCCTCCACATCTAACAGTAGCCATCTTCCCGCAATTATAAGCTACAGCGACGAGACATTTTTGACGAAGACTGTTTCTTAGGCAAAAGAAATGTTTCACGCGGAGAGGAAAAGATTTCTACAAACTCCGAATTCAATAACGTTGTCAATAACTACAACTTCCCGTTGAAACGTCAAAGGGCTTTAAGCAAGTTACATATTGTGGTACAAAAACTCTTCTTTCTAAATAAATAGACGTTAACACGTTATCATGTAGTGATATTCATATACGCCAACTGGTTTAGAGTTAAATAACTCGACATTTTACCCAGTTTCAATTAGATTTCAAAAAAAAACAAAGACGACATCCGGAAACCTCATTAGCCGAATGAACTTCACCACAGATATGTTTTCTGTGAGGTACGAACTAAAATCATATATTATTCACTTAAGCTTCGCCTTTAAGGGATTGAGGACTTAATGAATTGGGAAAGCAAAAGCTAGTTCAAACAGAAGTCAGCAACAATCAGAAGAACACACACGTGACGCTTTCAAGAAAATGAAATAGTTCTTTCATTCTCTTGAGAGACCAATCCTGCAGCGAAACGGACAATGCCAGTGACTCCCCCCCCCCCTTGCGACATTTACCAGAATCTGAAAAGCAAACGATGTTTGTGGTGGACCCAGAAATCCTAGCTATAGCTAAGTACTTTATTTAACAATTACGAACACCAGACTCCCCCATCTACGTTGTCGAATTTTGTTGCCAATTCTTTTTAACTTGTTTTTTATGATTCATTGTATAACAGGCTTGAGATATATTGGCGTACTAGTCGCGGATTTTTTTATTTTATCAACGATTGCTACCATCATCACACAGAATTTTGCGGACACAAGCTTAACAAACCCTTCGTGCCTTTAAAGGGCCATGATTGGTATATGCACAACATTCTTTCATTAAAAACTAATGCATCTTGTCCACATATTATATTTATGTGTTTCGCGTGATCAGTACAATTAACAGCAAATATTTCCCTAAAAAACTGGTTGGTATTTGTAATGAAGAAGTGTGTTTTCTGTGGCGTGGACACTGAAATCTTAAATATTATTCAGATCAGCACATCCTGTCATTTCTTGCAAGAGAACCACTACGTAGGGCAATCATAATATCTGCTATTAATGGCGTCAGAGAAGACAAACCACATTTTAATTATGGCAGTAGAAGGAAACAATATCAAAATGAAGTATTCATCCGTCTGACGACCACCTATGAGCTTATACAATGTTCATATTTTACTACCCACACCGCACAAACATTTGAAGGAAGACTGAAGATCTCGTTCCAGGTTACCCCACTGCTGAAAACATTCAGAAGGGTACGTTCCATTGGCGGGCAAAGCGATCAGGTCCCAACACTGGAACAAATCCAAAGCCGGAAGGAACGAAGACGACGATCAATGTAAATGAAGGAGGAAAAAACCCCCCCCCCCCGCATTTTCAAATGTTACTTGCATAAGTGTCTTAAAATCCTCGGAGACGACCCACTTCAAATTGCCGGTAAAAGACCGACAATTTTTACCCCCCACTTGTCACTTGCAATGTCCGTTGTTCATCCAAAGCACGAGACAAACAAATCTCACACCTACACCTTTTTACCCTCCACTACTTTATGCTACTCATATTTCACCTTACCCAACCACAGGAGCGGTCACAAACAAACCTCACAGTTGTGTACTTTTAAAATAAAACTGAGCATTTAGAGACAACGGTTAAGGTTCGCTCATTTGAATGCCTGCCGCCTGGCTAAAGTCAGCATGCACACAGCAGGTTTCACGCCCGGGCGACTCGAGTGTGTTCCGTGGTTTTCTTCGATTAGAGTAATTCCCAGTTCGCACCAATACTGCACATTGCACTGCTTGTTTTTCATGCACACCCCCGCCCCCCCATCGCACCCAAGTCAAATGTCAAACTTCACCACAAATACACGAACCGCTCAACTTCCTTCGTTTAGTACATATTGCAAATAGTCCACTTCCTATCACTTTACCTTCCTAACACCATACCTTGCCTTCCACTTTCTTTTACCAAAAGGACAAGTGGACACTGCTTGGGAACCTACAGCCGCAAAGTTTCTATGTTCCTGTAATAAAGGCAGTGTTTCTCGCTATACCCTCATCCCAGTTTTCCTTTTTTCGTCTTTCCTTGTCCCCGGATTCAATGCGTTTTGGGGGCGAAATAGGAGCGTGTTGGTGAACTTAGCATATTAGAGTAACAAGTCGTTAAATATATGCATATAGTAGCAATTCCGTAGCGTTCAATCCCTTTCGTTCAATAATTCAGAAACTCCTAAGGCATACGACAAAGCGCACCCGACGCAAACTACGTGCTACAGTTTTCTGTGCAAGTTTTGTTCAAGCAGGCTTTCGCTCCGATAAAGATTTAGTGTATTACTCTCAAGATGAAGGCAAGAAAACACGTGTGAATTTTTACGTACAGTGTCCGTTACTGTAGTTGGATCTGAGTCGAAATTACATACATAGATTTCAGTAAAATTCTACCACCAGAACGTCACTAAAGCCTATTTAGCGGTTCTCGCTTGGTTACTCGGCAAAGCAAGAGGCGCACTCTGGCAATTCCGCTTAGCGAGCGCGCCAAATAAAGGAATTGTACCCAGTATTTGTATGGGAGAGGGGCCTCGCATTCCGCTTAATTAAAGCACGAAGCTCATTTGACTAATATTCAATTCTACCCTCATAGAAAACTTCGTCTCCATTTTTACTACGACCAACGGCATGTTTAGGAAAACAATTGCTGTTCGGCCTAATAAGTACATTAAGCGCCTGAACACACCCTACGAGTTAATAAGCATTCGAACATATGACAGCTATGGCTGGTGAATCCACCTGCTGGATTTGTGAAACATATGCAGCCACTTGTTGCTGTACTCACCTTCCGCCACAACATCAGCTGTCTTATTGATTGTCGCACTGTTCTGACCGCCAGCCCACGAATCACTGAATGCGCTCCGTTCCCAACTTCTTGCCTATTGCACCGCCCGTCCCCTTCCCATCCCATAAGCTGTGTCGACCTTCCCCACTAGCAACGCTTCTGCTGCTACGGCCCGGTGCGAAAACATATTTAACGGCACTGTTCCAGCAGGAGCGAGTTCGAATTTCTTCTGTGGTCTAGGTAACTTGCTAAATAAAACAACCGGAGGGTGAAGCTCACCACTCACTTCGAACTAATGCCAAGGTGCTAATCCTCCGCGTTACGTACACTCATTTATTGTACAGTACCGTCGTAGTCTAGCAACTACACTCGTAGTTTCCATTTAGAATATCCCGGGCTCGTATCTCGGCCCGGAAACAAGCTATCTTGGGAGGCTTTTCATGGTTTTCATTAGTATCTCCACAAACATACCAGGCTTAGGCCAAAACCAATTCCTTTCACATCCTTTACAATTCACTAGTCATTCATCACAACATACTACAAATATAAAGATTACTGACAAGCATTTACTTTCTCTACAATCCATTTTAACATCCTTTCATCCCTTTCACGTCTTCCTGTTGGAGGTCTGTACCACTGTTGTGCCTTTATTAAACAGACCACCCATTTAATATTGTTTTCATAAATACGTAATCGCTGTTAATCGTGACAGTCACACGAGACAAATACGCCTTGTGGGCGAAATGCAGTTCCATAATGCTAATACACGTGATATACATAGTTACCCTTCATAATTTCGCAACCGTCGACTCAGTGTGAAGTTGCCTTTGTACTTGTATTTAGTGTCCTGTAAGGCGAAGAAAAAGCAAACTTGTACCTGTACACGCCACGAAAGCATATGGAAAACTGGAGGCACAGACCCAGTCGTTCTTAACCCGGAACTAGAGGGAGGTGAGTTGTCAGCTTTACACTACGAGGAAAGCTCCCTCGGTGTCCATGGAATAGGAGGCTGGGTGAGCCCCAGAATCCGTCTCGACACTTTGAAGATAATGAAACTACTATATCCCTGCCGGGAATCGAACTACAATTATTCCTCTGTTGTGCAGCTCATAGCCTAGTCGCTATACCGACTACACAGATCTTTGCGGAGCCATTCCAGTGGGTCGATACAGCTTGGTATCTTCATGTGACTCTCGATGCATAGCTGGCCCGGTCGACGCAGGTAAATCAGATTAAAAAAAGGGCAGCCCAGAGACTGGGGATACAAGGCCTCCTCCTTAATAGAGGTAGCGGCGGGTCCATCAAAAAGATGTGTCGTAAGTAGACCATGAACTATGCGTGACCCATCTAGACCTATCGAGGAAGCTATCCGTGATTCAATCCAGATGTCTTCGCACAGCAACTAACGTACAAGTGATACGTACGTACATTAGCAACAGTCACATCCACGAGAATTTGACACAAGAGCACGGCCTGCGAGTTTCGAGTTAAAGTTACCTGGTGCGGGGATTCCCTTAGTTCAGCAACACGGAAGAAACTTGTCCCGATGGGCGGCTGTCCAAAGTTGCATAGAACTAATTCACGATACCTTAGTCGAAAGAGACTGGAAATCAATGGTGCAGTCGTGACTGCCCGCGACAATGCCGCCGGATCGACAGAGCAAACTCTGCCTAGCACTTTTCCGACTATCCTGACTGAGGTATTTCGTGATTCCCTCAGTTGTAAGGCAAATGGCAGGGTATAATTAAAAGAGGAGCCATGACCCACAATCACCAATAAATGACTCTATCCAATGTCGCAAAAGCCCTCAGTCCACGTGACGAAGCCACTCTGGTTTTAAACTCCAGACATTTATCCCACCATCTCCCTCCGCCCCCCCTTAAAGGAAATATTGTCACTTGTAGAACTAGTCACTAGTGTGACCACGTAAAGGCCTCCAGCGAAATTGGGAAATCCGTTAACATAAGCAAAATCCTCGTGATAGTAATAAGGTTCCAATGTCACGGTCCAACAACGTGCTCCATGCGCACGTATGGCAAAACGGACAAAGAGACGGCGACTAGCAGGAAGCGTGTCTCCGCCATATTTAGCTTTTTGGTTGTAGATCTACATGACATAGCATCCAGCCTTGCCTAGTAAATATACTGTCAAAGAACATACAATATTCAGGTACGCGTTCGTAATCTGCCACGACAAGGACGACAGCCGTGTTACGTAAGCGGCTGTTTTGAAGCGCGACATGCGTATGATTTTAGCACGGCTAGTAGTACCGGTAGTAGAGCGCACTGACGTGTGATGGCAGCACCGTGCATGCAGTGATGGTACGAGGCAGAGCACCTGAGTTTGAGCACCGACTTTGCCAAAGCCCTTCTTGATGAGCCAGCAGTCGTTCAGCCACCAAAAAAGTCCCCTCCCAACTCTTACTGAACGCGTAGTTTCCCCGCCGTATTTTTTTTAAGAGTGCCACTATTCTCTATCTTGCGCCAAATAAATTCAGTCATCATCGAAACCTATTTCTTTGCTATCTGTTTTGACAACCTACAATCAACACTTAGGTCTTCACACAGGTCGCTCCCCTCCAAGTTTTCCGATCAAAATCTACTATGAAATTTCTGTTTGCTTCCACGCGTCTACAATCTTCCTTTAATAAGCCAAATTTACTGTAAATTGCTGTAATACAAACGCTCAGAAATATGTAAATAGGTGTGACATTAAGGAATGAACATGATACGTTGACATTATTGATGGTAGCATAAATATTGATTATATTATGATGTGGATGCATTAATGAGTAAGAAAGGTCTGCTGCGGGGGGTACCAAAGCATGAAGTTGACCAGTCAGTTTTATCTTACAGCGCCAACGAAGTGACGTGTTAAGTTTACTTCTACGTCCCTTATACGCCCTCATGGCTTGCTGGGAAACCGTCGTGTAATCCGTCAATAAAGCGATAAACTGGGCGTTATTATGGCATCCGAAGAACATCATCCGACGAGTGGATCCTATTCTGCAGTGGCCAGTGGTGGGAGGGACTGACAAGTGCCATACAGTAACTTAGAGTCTTCCAAGCCTACCAACCGTACCCAGTGACAGGTTCGAGAGCCCAACGCGACTGTAGCGACCATTATTCTTAGAATCTTAAGAAATTGCAAGTATCGCCATTGTGCGCATCATTGACTGAACTGTACTACCTGCTACAGAATTTGTGCATACTCAGCACAGTTTCTATGCACGAAATGCAGGCAATGAACGCAAATGTGGTAGTCACACTCATATTCGTGACCTACAGGTTTCATTTCTAGCACTGAAATTATGCGAATTAAACGTGATACTGGAGGATCTAACCTGAAAGTTGTAGAGACAATTTAATTTCCTGTGACGTCGGTAAATGAAACCTCCGCTTTACCTAAAGCATAAAACGAGCCGGATTAATTCTATGAAAAACGCTTCGCCGTGCACTAATTACCGCGTGACAAAATGAATATCAGGATGATGTATCCAGGGTGTATTTAAATAACAACGGACGAAGTTCTATGGATTGTAGGTGGGTTCGAGGCATTCTCTACAAAATTAATCCAAGTTGCATGCGTCTCCTCGTTACACAGTTGCAGACAGATACAACGCCGTTAATCCTGTCGTGTTTAAGACCATTCCTGCGCCTCTGTCGCCGCATATCTTGCACATTTGCATAGCGCAAAGTTCCTCGTGCTTGGTCATCACCGACATGCAACCAGATAAATGCACCATTGTCAGGTATATATTTTCCGAGTAACGGGCAGAATATGCGAAGTCTGCATGTCCCATTTAGATAACAGGGGACGCCAGGTAACGCTTTCTTCGGTGGCAGGACTGAGGTTGAAAAGCGTGACTGAAAATACCATACGTAATTGAAGAAAAAAATTTAATTGTGCAAAGGTACCACTGACACAGTGTGATGATGAACAGGCATTTCAGTACTACCAGGGCAATTACAGAAAGTATCTGTTCAAAGCGACGACCAGAGGCTTCATTGTACAACCCACAGCGACACACAGTTGACTGTCGTACTCGGTCAAAAACACCAAGTATCTGTCACATGCTGATTGAATCGTGAGTAGATGATCATCTTCTAGCTCTCTAGCTCTACTGAAGTCTCGCAGAGGAGACAGGTAGACATCGGAGATGTCCACAGACAAAAACAATCAACGGAACTAATTGAGGTGAGCAAGCAGGCCAAAAGAAACGACCACCGTACAGGAAAAACAGTGTTCTTGTATTGTAGCGCTCCATGTCGAAAAACGTGGAAGCTCCGTCTCACAATTCGGAAAAAGTCTAGCGGCACATCCTCCAGCAATTCTGGAAATAACGGCTCCATTAAGTTCCTGTAGACAGGTCCCGTCAAGAGTGCAGAAGTATGTATGGCCTATGAGAAAATTATGAACACCACCACTCAAGACTTTACGGAATATCTTTGCTAGTGGCTTTGTTCGACCGTTGCGCGCGGTTTACTTTCGCCCAAACATGGTGGTACAGCTTATAACTGATAAAACTCTCTCGATTAGAGGATCCCTCATCTACTTCGAGCACAGCGGTGGGGAATCGAGCGATGGAGATACTTATGACCAAACTTCTGTCGCCTGGGGTAATCTGCTGGGCCCAATGACAACTTGTCACCAATGCTACAGATACACCTGAGGTTGACGCACGACCTGCCAAACTGTAGCATAAGATGCATGAACGTCGCGCCCAAATAGACGTGTGCTGATTGAGGGTGTCAGCAGCAACAATCAGTAACGCTTCCTGCAACATAGGAGTGCGGACAGCCCTCCCCCGTCAACAATTATCTTTGATGACACTGAAACATCTAGTCTCACTTAGCCGCCGATTTATGGGTACTAACGTGCTGTGGTAGGGAACTCGCCGATTGGGAAAAATTTCATATAACCTCCGAGCCATGGGCACATTCATTTAATAATATAGTGAGGAATGAACCGCTGATTTTAATGCGGTGAGACTAGCCATGTAGAACGATACACTTCAGTCCTACGGACAGCGAGAACGGCGCAGAGATAGTTGCCAACTGCAACGGCAGTTCTTTCGTCTGTATCTCAGTGATGAAACGAAACGCACAACTCGGACTAAGTTTTTGGAGTATATCTTGAACCCACCTACGCGACCTGGAAGTGTATCGGTGTTATCCAAATACACTCTGTATATCTGTTGTGAAACATTTCTGCATTCTGGTGGATACGTAACTAACAACAAGCAACAATAATTTCTGAAATTGCTTATACTGCAGTTTTTAAAACAATGCATTTATATCTGCAATAAATGAACATAAGGGCAAAACCGGTATACAAAGTTGTAATCAATGAATCTTAAAAATTCTACAGACAAACCCCTCTCTAAATATAATTGTGCACGGACACAAACAGAAGAGAGTAGACGAAAATTCCCGCCCATAGAACGAGACAGGTGGCTGAAATAAACCTACAATGGGGAAGAATAAGAGGAAGATCAAGGAGATACTGGGAAAATTGTAGGGCTCGTGCAGGCACTGGACTGCGTAAACCTTGAAGACATGTGACCGAACACATTATGACATAACCCACAAGGATAACAAATACGCCGAAGCTGAAGACCAAGGAGACCCTGGAACCTGGAATGTAAAATCGGCACAAGCCCAAACCTTTAAGACACGACAAAATGTGTATGGCTGAAAACATCACCGAATTATAGACCTACATAACAACGAGGAAGAGTAAGGGGACACTGGAAATATGGTTTTAAGATCTCGACTGAGTTAGAACATGCGGTCGAAGCCAAAGTGCAATTGTAAATCTACAGGGAAAAGAGGAAGACCATTCATACGCTGGAAAGATCGTTTCGAAGCAAGTACAGGCACTGAACTGCCTAACCCGTTACGATAACACACAGCATATAGCAGTCAATGACAAATATTTCGCCACTTCGGAAAGATCATACAAAAATTTGATAAACTCCACATACGTTTGTAACACCTGCCAGTCTCGAGCGAGAGAAAAGCCTCGAAACACGAAACGCTTAACAATTATTGAAAAAAAAATGGTATTGACGGACCTAAGAAAAGTTACGTGATGCAAGAGACCTGCGATCTCACATGAAACATTTTTTTACAGGTAGAAATTACACATGAGTGATGCAAGTGAGATGGACACTGTTCAGGAAAAGGCACAGGTTGTCCTTTTTCATGCTTCTGGCCTTAGCCAACGACAGATAAAGGAATTTCAGTATCCAAACAGACTACGTTTGTACTATACCAACGCGCGTGCCATTGACAAACACACACAATATATGCGTGCTGCTACTACAGACATAACACCCCAGACTTCACAACGCATGCGATGTAGTGGGCAGCATCGTATCAACCAGAGCGAGCAACAGAGGGACATCAATGTGATCATTTGCTTCGCAAGACTTTTCCCAATGACAGCGCACTTGTAGGACACGCGGTACATTACTGGTAGTCTCAATGAGATACATGCAATGTACGAGGGGTGCTGATAAGTTCTTGGCCCGACCTACTTCCCGATGTCGTAGGATGGACTCGACAGTGTCGTTGGAAAGATGGATCTGTTCGTGTGCCGAATTGCAAGTCTTTTCTTGTTGCAGGGGTCGAAAGGAAGCATGTCAGGCGAAGCGCGCTTTTTCAACAACATGGAGACGCGAGCTGTCAAGTGCCTGCTACACCCCCCCTCAGCGCTACTCCGTCACGAAGCGCTATAATACTCGCCCCC
>Ga0131853_10020605_pt1 | contig 11969 bp, 5 predicted proteins | sample TergutLab28metaG_FD_92764 | JGI IMG/M metagenome (GOLD analysis project Ga0131853, IMG submission 92764) | Labiotermes labralis P1 segment gut microbial communities from Petit-Saut dam, French Guiana - Lab288 P1 (version 2) (version 2) | ecosystem: Host-associated > Arthropoda: Insects >...
AATGGACCACAATATTTAGACCTGCGCTGTCCAATACACATACCGCTAATGGACCACAATATTTAGACCTGCACTGTCCAATACACATACCGCTAATGGACCACAATATTTAGACCTACACTGCCCAATATACATACCGCTAATGGACCACAATATTTAGACCTGCACTGTCCAATACACATACCGCTAATGGACCACAATCGTCATAAAAGTCAAGGAATTAGCTAGACAAGAATGGGGCACGAAAACGCAAGAATATCCCTATGTGAGAGACATTACAAATGTTCAGTAGGAACAGCTGAATGGCACAGGCCGTTCGGGGTTCCAAGCATAAATGGGAGAATAATATTAGAACAGATCTTAAGACGAGGGTGTGAGAGTGTGGACTGACTTAAGTTCCCTCAACAGGGGGGGGGGGGTCCATAAACAGGATCGTGTTAACACGGTGACGAAACTGCGGATTCCATTTGAAGGAAAAAAACGATACTTTCAAGAAGTGCCGGGATATCGCAGGCAATATCATGACTAGGCTACGTGGTGGAGGATCCAGGCTTCGAAATCGTCAGGGGGAAAGACGTTCCCCTCTCCTCCAAAACGTTCATATGGGCTCTGCAGCCCTCACAAACTCCGACTTAATGGCCCTGATAAAAGGTACAGTCCACCCCAGCACGGTCCATGAATGTCTATAGGGGGAGTAGAGGTAAAGTTCTACTCTTTCTTTAACCTAGGCGCTGAAATGAGCTGGGTGCTTAAGGCCACGCCCCGGCCGCTTTATTTGCGCGAAAGGAACCCGGTACCCATTTTACAGGAGACTGGGTGGGCCCCAGGGCCGGTCTGGACGTGCGTGGAAAACCTCGCCTTCACCGAGATGCGATCCCCGGACCGTCCAGCTATACCGACTGAGCTACCCGGCCCACTACGAGCTGTGGATTGTTCCGAAGCGTCCGTAAATTTCTAATAGTCTACGCTTTGTTCCTTCCAGAACACGATAACCATCAGACAACTTTACTGAAAGACTAAAGGTTTCTGGTGATGGCAAAGAGAGGTCACTTCTGTCCTTCTTTGTGCAAAGAAACGTTTTGTTTGTGTCATAAATATCCTACTGCGCAAAGCTGCAAATAAGCTGCTGAAATATTGTGGATGAACGGAGGTGTTGGTAGGCGCTGACCTGTCTTGTGAGATGGATGGTGGTCTGAGTGAATCCGCATCCATTATTTTCAGTTCGTGCCAACATCACTTGTTTATTCCCCTCAGAAGCCTCTACTGGAAGCCGTCTGGAAATGACCACCTTTGAAAAGCGACATGCATGGTTTGGTGCTTCAGCAACACAAGGGCCAGTAATGTCGGGCTGTCCGCATGTAACATACGAAACGGCAGGAAGGATTGTCACAAAATTTGGTTTTGAGCAGCTTCGTGAAACCAGTGGAAATATTTGCGATTTCCATTAAGGCCTGATGCTAGAGCAGATACCTTACAAGGTCCTAAGGTGTGTCATCCCCGTTGTGTTAGGTCAATAACACAAAGCTGTAGTGTGTATGAGAACTATAATTTTGTATGTTGTTTTGTATGGGTGTAAAACTTGGTCGCTGACATTGCGGGAGGAAAGGAAGCTGAGTGTTTGAGAGCATGGTGTTGAGGAGAATATTTGGACCTAGGTGGGGCGAGGTAACGGAGGAATGGAGGAGACTGCATAACGAGGAGCTAAATGATTTGTACTCCTCACCCAATATTGTGGGGGTGATAAAATCGAGAAGAATGAGATGGGTTGGGCATGTGGCGCGTATGGGTGAGGAGAGGGGGGTGTATAGGGTCTTGGTTGGGAAACCGGAGGGAAAGAGACCACTGGAGAGACCTACGCGTAGATGGGTGGATAATATTAGGATAGATCTCCAGGAGATGGGATGTGGATATATGGACTGGATTGGGCTGGCCCAGGATAGAGACAGGTGGCGGACGCTTGTGAGTGCGGTAATGAACCTTCGAGTTCCGTGAAATGCGTGGAATTTCTTGACTAGCTGCAAACTAGTTAGCTTCTTAAGAAGGACTCTGCACCATGGAGTAAGTAAGTAAGTGCGTATATATGCATAGTCATGAACACAACAATATTACAATTAGTAGCAATATATAATAAACTACATGTTTCGGCCCTGTATGTGGGCCATCATCAGGTTGTCCAAAGAACTTATTAAGTGACTATACAGTATGTGTGGTAACCTCGGCCCCAATCCAAAATTACCACGTGTACTGTATAGTCAATAAGTTCTTTGGAAAACATGATGATGGCCTACATACAGGGCCGAAACATGTAGTTCTATATTATATATTGCTACTAATTTAATATTGTTGTGTTCATGACTGTATATATATATATATATACACACACACACTATAGCTTTGTGCCTTACAAGGTCGCCTATATAAACAAAGGTTCCAGGAAATGCAGTATTCAGAGCAATATGGCATCTGTACTAAATGCGAAAAATGTTAAATTGAACAAGACTAACGTACTTCAAGGCGCAGAGTTCTTTTTGAGAAGCTAACCGGTTCTCAGCTAGTCAAGAAGTTCTCCGCATTTTATGGAACCGGAAGGTTCATTACCGGATTCACAACAGCTCGCCCCATCTCCCTATCCTGAACCAGATCAATCCAGTCCATTACCTCCTAATCCCATTTCTTGAAGATAGGTGGACACGGCGCGTCCTCAGGTCGCGGATGGAGGAACTGCCTCCACTATTTATGGTAGCTGAGAATATATCGAATAAGCAGTCTCGGACAGCAGACAAGGGGTGTTCCTCCAGCATGGGGTTTTGGCGCTGTGCTGACAGCTCCTCACCGTAAAACCTTACCATGTTACAAACCATTCAAAAATTCAATACAATACAATTAAATACAATACTTGAGGCAGTCCTGAAGTTTTCGAGACAAGTACGAGTAAATTAACCTTTAGACGCCTAACATCAACTATAGTGGTCGTACCGCACCGCTAACCTCCAAAGTTGCATTTTATATATTTATTCAACAAATACAGGTACCGAATATTTTAAATGTGGTGTATACTCCCCGTTTTTTTCCTCTTCAAAATGCAGTTTGTTTCATAATTCTAACATATTTGGTTCCTGTATTATTCACATTTTATATACAGGGTGTGCTAAAATTTAAAAAAAAAATAATTCCGCCGCCAAAAGGTTAATTCTACGCTGCGTCGTCTTTTAATTAATTTTTCACACTGTGTGATTTATGAAGTTTCTTCCGCTAATCATTGCTTCTTCTTTCGGCACTCCGCGGTTCAGTTTGTACAAACAAAAAGCCGCAATAACATTCACACGCACACACATACAAAAACAGCAGTGCCGTAAAATCTGCTGGCACAGTTTTGTTTATCAGGTCTGTCAACCGAAAGAAAAAAAAGTGAAATGGCGCAGTTCGTTAAACACGTTCCGATCTCATTTCCTTGTCTCCGGAGGCTACGAACTAACCGTTGCCGGCAGTACTTTAAGTAACCCATCATTCACCGACAGCCTAGCGGGGGCACATCGAATCGCTGATCATGAAGAAAGCTGAATAAGAATGCAGCATTGGCACGCTACGTACGACCAGTTTATAACCCACGAGTATCTCATACTGACCACGCGGTATTCCAGCACAGGTTGTAACTAAATAGCCCCCAAAAAAGGTAATAAAACAGAGATTTCAATGTACGGTAGTCAGCTGCTGACTTAACACCTGTGGTCACGCCACCGCCACCTGGTGCAGTCAATAATTAACATTCGCAACACGTGCGTACCGAACTACCTGAGCGGCTCCATTGACAAGTTCCAGCAGGTTCTCGAGCCTGGTGTATGTATTATGGGGAAGGGGAGTGGGGGGGGGGGATTAATGGCAAGAGGAGAATTGCTATCAAAAAATGATTGGTAATGTGGAAACCTTCCTTATCTACTGACAGTGACGAAACTTTTCTTTTAATGATTCGTCAAAAATGCAATAAAATGGCCTAACAATAAAATGTAAACTTGTTATACTAACAATGTGTCTAAAACTGTCAAATAACCGCTTTGTTAATGGATGTGAAAATTACTCTCCAATCCTAGAGGATGGAAACTGAATTCTTGTGAAGAGGATGGCAATGGGAATGCTGGGACTTGGGAGAGGAAGTGACAAGAGGGTGGAGTCAGTCGGCACAAGTAAACAAGTTCAGCAAGCAGAACTAAACACCTCATATAAACACAAGTTCAGCAGGCAGAATTGAACACCCCAAATAAACACAAGTTCAGCAGGCAGAACTGAACACCTCACATAAACACAAGTTCAGCAGGCAGAACTGAACACCTCATTTAACACAAGTTCAGCAGGCAGAACTGAACACCTCATATAAACACATGTTCAGCAGACTGAACTAAACACCTCATATAAACACAAGTTCAGTATGCAGAACTGAACACCCCAAATAAACACAAGTTCAGCAGGCAGAACTGAACACCTCACATAAACACAAGTTCAGTAGGCAGAACTGAACACCTCATTTAACACAAGTTCAGCAGGCAGAACTGAACACCTCACATAAACACAAGTTCAGCAGGCAGAACTGAACACCTCATATAAACACAGGCGGCCCACCCAGCCTCCTACACAATGGGTACCGGCTCTTTCCCGGAGGTAAAGTGGCCGAGGCGTGGCGTTGACCACCCACCCCCATCCACCGCCGAGGTTAAAGAAAGAGTAGACCTATACATATACTCCGCTTCTGAGCCTTCATGGCCTGTTCTGGGGTGACCTTTACCTTTACCTTTACTTCACCGCTTTATTTCCAAGTTCCGCTTGTCCTTCTGAAGAGAATAATATTAAAAACAAAATGATTATGAACCACGTGTGAAGTATTACTGACAACGAAAAGCAGAAATACTCGAAGTACAAACCCCGTCCACACAGCCACTTATGTACTAGTATTTCCCCACGCACTCGCCTGGGAACGAATCCGTGTCTCTGCGGTGAGAGAACGACAGCTACCGGCCTGATCCACAGCATGGCAGTCTGTCAGAGACAAAGGAGAGAAGGACGGGAAGTTTTGGCACAGTTCTCTCAGTGCAAGCACCGAGGTGGGTGGTTGGCTCGTGTCCAGTGCAGGGTACAGGTCGCAGGGTAAGAGGGGGCAATTCGGAGGAAGAAACAAGCGAGACACGCACTTCGCAAAAATACTCAATAAATCTTCCGCCATTCTTACATAATTTATCTTGCGATTTGTTGTTGCTGTTGTTGTTTTGGATATGTTATAGACAGTCGGCGAAAAATGTTATGGCTACTCGTTCTGCGTGAAATATCACACATATGTTAACTTTTGAGCCGAACAGCGAAAGAATAAATTGAAACTGTAATATGAATACAAGGCAAGCATACGTTTTTCTGTCCTTGTGGTGTCTTCTGTTTATCGCTTTTCGGTGGAGTTGTGGGGGGGGGGGGTTGTGGAGCGCATTACCACGATTTTCTACTGCAAATCCCTGTTAATGTGTGCACTTAATTTCCCCACACGTCTCTTCTGACGAAATGATCTCCCTTCCACTGAGAAATCATTGTGCAATTCCTCTGATTGATACAAATTTGATTCAAAATGCAATTATACCAACAAGGCTTGAGGCCTCACACCGGTTTGTCTCTCAAGGGTTGGACGGTACGGGGTTCGTATCCCGGCGGTGAGAACAAATTTTTTGTTCTCTTCTTAAAGACGTTAAGTCCGGATCTGGGGTCCAGTGGGTCCCAGCCAGCCTCCTGTTCAGTGGAAACGAGTGTTCTTTACAGGGAGTAAAAGCGGTCGGGTCGTGAAGTTGATGTATCACCTCTACCTACTGTCATGGCTAACAAAGAGTGGTGCTGTATATGTACTTCATCTGTATCAAGGGCAAATTTAACTTTTTACATGGTTTTGTACCTCGGAATACGTTGACGGGGTGTAATGATTTTCTTCAGTTACTCAAGGCAGATTCGGGAGAGAAGCGGGAAGTATACTTCGGAGTAGACAAGGACAGCCTGTTTCGCCGTCCATTCCATTTCTTTATCCACTCCCTACATTTAAAACCAGTGCTGTACGATCGGAGTGACCGACAATGCAGTTACAGACAATACCAATTAATTAATTAAGTAATTAAAGTTTTCCCTATTCACGACGTGAAGATAAAAGTATAGCTACATTCATACTTACCCTCGGTACTAGTTGGTGGTAAGAGGTTACCCTCACGTTCCGGCCGCTATAGCCCCAAGAGAGAACCCCGGTGGTAAAGGTATATCAGTCCCATTACAGACCTGGACAGGCCCAGAGGGTTCCAGGAAGTTAAGGTTCCCAGATTTCATGACAACGGCACAGGATGATGGTAGGTTGTCAGCCTTACGCACCAGTCACCTTTACCCCCAAGAAATGCTCCTGGTACTCATTTCTGTTAGAGGCTGAGTCGACCCCAGGGCTATAGTGTGATCGGAAAGATTTTATGTCAATGAAAAATTCCAATGACACCATCTGGGATCGAACCAGAGACCTTCTGATTTGTAGCATAGAACCTTAACCACTGTGTTACCGCGGTCCCGAACCCCGGTGGTACCAATTGAATTGTAAGATGGGTGGGACCCAGGCCTGGTTCGGACGTTTGGGAGGCGACTTATCATTTTTGATAACTTGTCCAATAATAAATTCCAAACCATTTAATGATTTACTTCCGTTTTGTCAATATTATGAACCCTAAATCGGTACAGCAAATAGGTGAATCCTTAGATGTCCGAGGGTAAAAGCAGTCCCATTACAGGCCTGGAGTGGCCCAGAGGGTTCCAGGAAGTTAAGGTTCCCAGATTTCGTGACAACGGCACAGGATGGTGGTACATTGTCAGCCTTACACACCGGCCGCTTTTACCCCCCAGGAAATACTCCTGGTACTCATTTCTCTTAGAGTCTGACTCGACCCCAGGGTCAAAGTGCGATCGGAAGGATCTTATGTCAATGAAAAATTCCACTTACACCAGCTGGAATCGAACCAGCGACCGTCCGATTTGTAGCACAGCACCTTAACCACTGTGCTACCGCGCTCCCCGATGTCCGAAGGACGGGATTCAATTCTCTGCCAAGGCTAGAGAGCTCTCTTCTTCCAAGCATCCAGACAGTCTGTGTAGGTAAACTATCCTCCAATTCATTGGGTAACACAGACTCTTCTACTGGGGTAAAGCGGCCGAAGTGTGAAGTTCACTTCATCCCCAAGTATTGTACAGGGGTGCTGATAAGTCCTTAGCCCGACCAGGAAGGAGACAAGCTAATGTTTCTGTCAGAATGGCGCGAATTTCCTTCGGCGCCTTGCCTTGGAGGAAAAAAAAAACTTGATGACAGCTCGCGTCTCGATGTTGTTGAAATGGCGCGCGTCCCTGACATGCTTCCGAGCTTGTTTCCTTCCTGGTCGGGCTAAGGAGTTATCAGCACCACGGTATGGCGCCATAATTCCATTGCCGAATATGGAATTGCAGGCGTGTAGCTCTGTTAACGCAACACAGTGGCCCATTTTCAACCCAAATATTCTCCTAAGCACTCTGTATGGTGCTCTCTCGAAGTGACAGACCGAGTTTCAGACCCACACAAAACAGCAGCAGGCAAAATTAATTTCGTACGTTTAATTGTTACGGTTCAAAGAGCGCTGACCGGAATAAAACCCAGAAGGGGCGAAAATTCACACCTGAGCGATGGGAAACATGGCTAGACCTAAATATATCGTGAGAGACGAAGAAGGGGCGGCGGCGAGGTTCTTAGGACTGCTGTGCCCTCCCATGTGACACCGTGCAGATGGTACGACCAGACCACACGGCAAGGCATCATACAAGACAGAAATAGTTAATGAGTTATTAATTTCTTTGTTAAATCACTTTTACGAGAGAAGAGTTTACTGAAGTTATTACGACCTTTTCGCTGCTTTGCAACTGTACCACCCCCAATCCCCCCCCCCCAACCCCCCCGCCAAACACACACACATAGGAACATCACAACTTTGTAAAACGCAGGTCCCCAACCAAAAATAATAAAATTTTATATTCTAGAATTACAAGGTTAGTCTCTAATGGGCCACAAGTGGATTGATGGCTTTCCTCAGGGACCTTCTACTGCTTTTGTCACGTCTTCAAAGTGCTGGGAGGCGCCGAGGGTTTGGAGGCGGTAAGCTTCGTAAAAGGGCGGCTCTCTGACAAATTGGAGTCTGCAAATTACTGTCCATCGACTACCTGCTGGCCAGACATTGTCCACAGGAGATGAGTCGGCTTACTGTCTCACAGGTACCACGATGTAAGGTCATGAGGTGGCAGGTTCTCACGGAGGTGAGGTGGGATGTGATTGTGGGTACTCCGCTAAATAAGCACAACAGATGTGCGGGAAAATGCTGCGTCAGGTTGGCATCCTGAAGATGACGGCAGCAGATTTCACCGCAACTCTCTTAAAATTCCCTGAAAACGGTAACTTTCAGATCAAATGAGAACTGATGGTGCAGTTTGGTAAACCGAAACCTTTCGGATGAGGTCTGCTGCCTCCATCTTCAGTGCAGTAACTTGACCAGAATGACACAAGACAGCGAAGTTCTCAGTAACCTTCGCCAGAACACAACGCTCCGGTAGACAGGTGCCCTCCTCACAGAGAAACATTCTCCCTACCTCGGCCATTCTGTTCCTACATCCACATCGTCTTTTCCATGGAAAACTTTTTCGTCTGGGGGCAGCAGGTTCGATTGAAACGTCGGTTCACACAGCCTGTACAATCCCAGGAGACTTTTGTTTAGACCTACGAACTATTAATAAGCGCAAATAATTTGTTGGCTTCTGTACAGAAAGGAATACAACCAAACGTTTCACGAAGAATTAATCCGGCTAAGATAACGTTCGTAGTCTGGAGTTCAATTTCTATCAGAATGCTAAGATAGTCAAATGTGCCGGTATGGATGGTCTGGTGCAGCTGCAGCGGCTCTGTACACATCACCGTACATAAAAGAGTGCAGTAATTGTGCGTAAATCAAATCGAGAAGAATGAGACGGGCGGGACATGTAGCACGTATGGGGGAGAGGTGTATACAGGGTTTTGGTGGGGAAACCTGAGGGAAAGAAATCACTTGGAAGAACCAGGCGGAGATGGGAGGATAATATTAAGATGGGTCTTCAGGAAGTGGGATGTGAGGGTATGGAATGGATTTAGCTGGCTCAGGATAGCGACAGGTAGCGGGCACTTGTGAATGCGGTAATGAACATTCGGGTTCCGTGAAATGCGAGGAATTTCTTGACTAGCTGCAAACCGGTTAGCTTCTCAAGGAGGACTCTGCACCATGCAGTGAGTAAGTAAGTAAGTAAGTAAGTAAGTAAGTGAGTAAGCATGTATGTACGTATGTAATTCTGGTAGTATATTTGGAATTATGTATTGCCTGACAATGGACCATTTAGGCTGAAACATACTGCACGAAAAGTATGTCATACGTATAATATGCATTCTTAGTTGCAATAGATAGTTTTTCTACATTAGTAGTAATACTACTAGTAGTAGCAGTAGTAGTAGCAGTAGTAGTAGTAGCAGTAATAGTAGTAGTAGTAGCAGTAGCAGTAGTAGTAGCAGTAGTAGTAGTGGTAGCAGTAGCAGTAGTAGTAGTACTAGTAGTGGTAGTAGTAGTAGTAGGAGTTGTAGTAGCAGCAGGCAGTAGTAGTAGTAGTAGTAGCAGTAATAGTAGTAGTAGTAGTAGTAGTAGTAGTAGTAGTAGAAGCAGTAATAGTAGTAGTAGTAGTGGTAGCAGCAGTAGTAGTAGTAGTAGCAGTAGTATTAGTAATGGTAGTAGTAGTAGTAGTAGTTGTAGTTGTAGTAGCAGCAGCAGTACTAGTAGTAGTATTAGTAGTAGCAGTAGTGGTAGTAGTAGTGGTAGTAGTAGTTGTAATAGCAGCAGGCAGCAGTAGTAGTAGTAGTAGTAGCAGTAGTAGTAGTAGTAGTAGCAGCAGTAGTAGTGGTAGCAGGAGTAGTAGTGGTAGCAATAGTAGTAGTAGTGGTGGTGGTAGTAGTCTTAGTGGTGGTAGTAGTAGTAGCAGTAGTAGTAGTAGCAGTAATAGTAGTAGCAGTAATAATAGTAGTAGCAGTGTAGTAGTACTAGTAGTGGTAGTAGTGGTGGTGGTGGTAGTAGTAGTAGTGGTAGTAGTAGCAGTAGTAGTAGTGGTAGCAGTAGTAATAGTAGCAGTAATAATAGTAGTAGCAGTAGGAGCAGCAGGCAGCAGCAGTAGTAGTAATAGTAGTAGCAGTAGTAGTAGTGGTAGCAGTAGTAGTACTAGTAGTAGTAGTGGTAGTAGTAGTAGTAGTAATAGTAGTAGTTGTAGTAGTGGTAGTAGTAGTAGTGGTAGTAGTAGTGGTAGTAGCAGTAGTAGTAGTGGTAGCAGTAGTAGTAGTAGTGGTGGTAGTAGTAGTGTAGTAGTAGTAGTAGTAGTAATGGTAGTAATAGTAGTAGTAGTAGTGATTGCAGTAGCAGCAGCAGCAGTAGCGGTAGTAGTAGTAGTAGTAGTAGTAGTAGTAGTAGTAGTAGTAGTCGCAGAAGTAGTCGCAGAAGTAGTAGTAGCAGTACTAGTAGTAGAAGTAGTCGTAGTAACAGCAGCAACAGCATTATTTTCACAAGAGTACAAATCAAGCTAAGATTACGATATTTGTGTATTTCAATTCGCAAGCAGCCAGCCAATTTTTTACTAAGCACTTGAACGATAAAAATTAATTAACCGCAGTGAGTTTCAAAAAAACAACTAAAAAGCACGTTCCTTACCCTAGAGGTCTCTGTCGACACAACTCCGTATGCCCTCTGTATATTCTGTACTTCCTGAAGATGGCTATAGGTTACAGCCGAAACATGTAGCACTAATACTGTACATCAAATACTGGTACAAACGGTAACATACTTGTCGATACGGAGACCGCGCTTGCACAGTGGTTAAGGTGCTGTGCTACAAATCGGAAGGTCGCTGGCTCGATCCCAGCCAGTGTCATTGGAATTTTTCATTGATATAAAATCCTTCCGATCGCACTATGGCCCTGGGGTCGACTCAGCCTCTAACATAAATGAGTACCAGAAGCATTTCCTGGGGGTAAGGGTGGCCGGTTCGTAAGGCTGACAACGTACCACCATCTTGTGCCGTTGTCACTAAATCTGGGCAACTTAACTTCCTGGAACTCTCTGGGCCACTCCAGGTCTGTAACGGGACTGCTTTCCCTTTACTTATCAATACGTTGCCAACTGCGTGTTACTGGGTTTACTGCAACGTTACATTCGCTACGACCACTGAAGTAGCAGGTAAGGTAAACGAGACACACACACACACACAGAGCTACCTTACAAGATGCCCACATCCGGTTTACATGCACGTTCAGCTGCAGCTCTATCAAACGCCGTTCCTGTCTCCACTGCCCTACGCAGATAAAATATCACATTATGGGGGTGTGCGTTACTAAACGTGGCTAGTTCTGCCATCTATCGGCCAAATACGGAACCTGGAGTTGTTCCGTAGGTGAGAGACACAGCAACAGAATGAGAGACGGACAATTCTCTCTCTCTCTCTCTCTCCCTCTCTCTTACTCTCATGTTGCTGTGTACCATTTCTCTACCAACACACCTGAGAAATATCAGTGAGGGAACAAAACAGAGCGTACAGGAACATTATGCAAAAATCTGCCAGCAATGGGTTCCTCGCAGGACGTGATCCAGCACATCATTTGAGCCCCTGAGACGGGGGTCGTACAACCGTTGTGACAGTTAACAGGTACGTGAATTGCACCGTTGCTGCTTTACTGTAATTACTGCAAATGGTTATTAGTTGATACAGAACGGCGCGTGCGTCATTACCAAGCAAGTCAACATGCGCTACAGCAAGGCTAACGGGTGTACGAGATTAAGTTACAGAGGATAGCAGTGCAGTGTCGTAGAAATTTGAAGATGTTTGGGGGGGGGGGGGGAGGG
>Ga0131853_10020611_pt1 | contig 11968 bp, 13 predicted proteins | sample TergutLab28metaG_FD_92764 | JGI IMG/M metagenome (GOLD analysis project Ga0131853, IMG submission 92764) | Labiotermes labralis P1 segment gut microbial communities from Petit-Saut dam, French Guiana - Lab288 P1 (version 2) (version 2) | ecosystem: Host-associated > Arthropoda: Insects >...
CACTAGATGCTCTGTGAGCCAGATCGTTTAGTGTTGAGTAGTGTGCGAATGGTAGTGCTGTCAATTTTGTGTCGAAGTCGTAATAAGAATGGATGATGTTGACAAGGTTGATGGCGAATTGCACCAATTGCAAAATGTGCACTTAAGGGAAGCATTTAACTTAAGGTAAGACATTGCATATGATACTGCTAGTTTTTAATTTATACAACCCTCATTCAGGAGGGATGACAAGTTAGGTTTGCAACCATTCATCGCTCCCAGCTTTGCAGCAGCAGGCAGCTCAACCATGTTTAACATATGGACCCTTGCAAAACAGCCGCACAGTATTTCACCCTTTATGCCCATATTCAAACATAATACATGATTATGAAGCAGATGGAACAGTTTCAGTCACTTCTAAATATACTTACTATTTGGTGCAGAGACATGAATAATATAGGCAATATATGTATACCAGAACACTGAAGAACATTCATGCAACCATCTGCAGTGGAAAAGCAATTAAGTGTTACATGTTCTAAGTGTGTGTCAAGTAGCCTTAGGAATCCAGCATGCATTGTGCATGAGCCACACTGTCACTGGTAGCCTGCCTGGCTCTACAATATTTTCCCACATTCCCTCACAAAGGGCAAGATTTTCGATAAAAAATTACTGAACATAAGAGGTGTGTTTTCATTTTCTCTACAACTTTTGTCCAAAACATTTTTTGTTATTAGAATATCTGAGCAAGATGTGATCCAAAATGTACATTGGTCTTCATGTAAAGTACCAGTTATTCTTGTCAGATTTTAATTAAAACTGAACTTTCTTGACAGACTTTCAAAAAATACTCAAATATCAAATTTCATGAAAATCTGTTCAGCGGGAGCTGAGTTGCTACATGTGGAAAGACAGACAGACAGACAGACACAGATATGATGAAGCTAATAGTCACTTTTCGAAATTCCACAAATGCGCTTAAAAACCTGTTTACAAGCACAAACCATGTAACCTATACATGTAAATTACTGCTCAATCCAGAATACACTAATTATTTGTTAGTTATGTTAGAATGACACATTATCATATCATAATTGGTTAAAAAATGAAGCTGCAAATGAGGGTTTTCCAGTGCATTTACACACCTCCTTTACACTACAGACATGTATGTGTGTTACTGTAGAAGCCCGAAGATTGGTAAAACCTAGGTTTTACCAGTAAATCCTAGGTTTTACCAGTAAATCCTAGCATTTACCATAGTGAGGTGGTAAAAGTCCGAAAAATGCTTGGAAACGCTTTCATTTTGGGCTTTTACCAAACCATGTTGGTAAATTTGCCGACACGTATTGGTAAAAGTCAGTTTTGTTTGGCTGTGATATGCTTTGTAAGTGTGAGTGTTTTAACTTTTCATTATTCATTGAACATGTAAGTTTAAAATATTTTGGCGGTCATTTATCTTGCATAATTCTATGAAACTCAATTTTTATATATTTATTGTACCGGGTCCATACTTAAATTAGCTTAGATTATTTTCGGCACAACAGTCGCAAGCGATACCTGGGTCGACCAGTCCGCGTCTCACCATAGGGCATGGGTTCGGGAGATGCGTGGTTAGCGCATCGCTATCCCTCACGCGGATATCTGGAATACTCAACCGAACTTTTAATTATTTTTGTTTATTTGAAGACTATTTGAATGGAACAGGAAATTAAAACAGCATTCTATTATCAGATTAAACTCTATATTTTTCACCATGAAACCAGTCCGTTACAATAATTTGCCTTTCTATATTTAAATTTAAACAAAGCCTAGAATAATGCTGTATATTTTACTGCATTTAAGTAATGTATTAAAAGAAAATGTTCATGAAATAAATGGAACTTATCAATCAGAATTTCCTTGAACATTATCAAATCATAATTAAACTCACTTGTTACAGCAAGGTTGACTGTTGTGACATTTTTAGTTACAAAGTACATTGGCTGATTTGCACAAACACATCTTCGTGGTACACTTCTTTGAACAGTTGCATTTTCTGAATCCTTGTCCGTCAAACAAAGATAGCTTATTTACCACTTCACCTACACTTATTTACCACTTCACGTACACTTATTTCCTCCGTACCAACTTCTTCAATGCTTAAAAAATTTTCTTTGTATAAGGTAAATTGGTTTCTTGTGGACAACGCTTTCAGTTTACCCAACTTAGTAGCAAGTTCATAAAATTTTTCGTCTTTAATGCCTGTGATAACGGCTATTATTGATCTTGGATCCATATTCGCTCTGTCAATATCTGGTATTTTTATTCTAACATTTTGTCCGACAGTAGGTTTTTGGAACTTTTTAGAGGAAGCTGCTTTCATTTTTTTGTCTGCTCCTCAAGTCCTTCCCTGACAGCCTCTCCAAACACTTTCACTTTATGAGCTCTGCTGATAGTCGCAGTTGTCCCGTCAGGGGTTTTAGAGATTGCTTCTGGGTCTATTTTTTTATTTTGAACTTTGGTCTCCACTACCATTGTCACGTAGGTTTCTGTTTCACTTGCATTACCATTACCTTGCAATTCCAAATCAAGAGTTGGTTCATGATCTGTGTTTGAGTTTCATAGAATTATGCAAGATAAATGACTGCCAAAATATTTTAAACTTACATATTCAATGAATAATTAAAAGTTACAACACACACACTTACAAAGCATAATGACAGCCAAACAAAAACCGACTTTTACCAATACATGTCAGCAAATGCCAGCATTTACCAACATGGTTTGGTAAAAGCCCAAAATGGACGCATTTCCAAGCATTTTTTGGACTTTTACCACCTCACTATGGTAAGTGCTACGATTTACTGGTAAAACCTAGGTTTCACCAATCTTCAGGCTTCTACAGTAACATGTGCAGCTCCAAATGATGTCCAAATTCTCATACAGTGACACATGTGAGCTACAGACAACTCACTGTGGCAAAAATACTACATTTAACCTGCCTTTTGACAGAACTTGGCACAAACAACGTACACTGACAATGACACAAAAAAATTGGCATGTGACACATTTACCAGTACAGGTACATTCCGTGTGCCACAACTCAAAACAAGGCAGCACAACACACAGGAAGCAATCACATTTCCCTCAGAAGAACCACATTCTTGTTACTTCCCTTCAGCAATGGCAGACCCAATTACATTCCATGTTGCCTTACACCAGTATCTCAATTTTAAAATTAAGACAAAACCTGGACACAGTGAATGGTCACAGATTTACTATAATGAAAGATTTTCATTACCCTGTGCAGTGACGGTGGTGACAGGTGCAGCTCCATGATAATTCGGTTGTTGTTGCATCAGTTCATCAACACCAGCATTTCGTCTCAGATCATCCTCTGCCTCCTCATCATTCCATCTAGAGGGCTTAAACAACACTTTCTTGCTTTGTTTAATTTCTTTAATGCCATGTGTCTCTGGACCACTCCTTAACCCTACAGAACAAAATTCAGTAAGGGCCTATGACCAAAAAGATCTGTTGCAATTTCCACAGTCAAACAGAAAAGTTAATAACTGACCTGTGATGGATTTTACACTTGAATCCATGCTTTCAATTTCACAAAAAATGTCAAAACACATGGCCTCAAGTATTTCAACCATCTACATATTATACAACAAAAAAACATTTCAAAATTTCTTACTACTAATTACTGCTACATTTATAAAGTAATTAATAAACTTACCAGCCTTACTCCGGGTTGTTGCAACCAGCAATCGAAGTGTGGAAGCTCGGCCTGTTTTAGCATACAGTATAGGTGGACCAAATTCTGTTGTTACAGACATTATGAGCTGTTGAAACGTATCTGGTAAAGGTTTCGAACGCACTTCCAAGTTCTGATGTCCTCCAACAGCGGAATTTTCAACTAGGTCTTCATGGTCACTCTGCAAATCAAATCAAATTACTAAAGTAAAACTGTACACAGACCCAGTACCCATAACGCAATTCAGTTACAGGTTCCACAAAATGGTTGTTAGCCAGAGAAAGTCCACTTGGTAGGAATGCTACATTTAAACCTCTGGACAGACTGTGTGGGTGTCAGCATTTCCTTCATCACTGACAAAACACTTATTCCATTGCAACTCATGCATCAGAACCTCTTCAGTGAAAACAGCTGGCAACAGGAAGGAGGAACAGCTAACAATTAAGTAGGTGAGATTACATGAAATGCATCCTACCCTTACAAAAGATCAATTCAGAACTAAAAGCTGCTTGATAATGCCTCTGAAATGATAGAAGGATCCTGTTTTGTGACATCTGTAATAGGCCTGTTACTAAAAGGGTGGTGGCGGCTGCAGTGGCAGCGTTGGCAATGGCAGCAGCAGTGGCAGTGGTGGTGAAAGACAGGAGGCTTGAGATATTCAATAACAAAGAGGAACCTAAAAGGCAATGAGTATCTAGAAAAATTTAGAGCAGCTTTGTAATTTGTGCTCTTCAGCTATACTGTCTGGGTAATTAAAGTAAGACGTTATAGATGTACTGAGAGAGTAAGAATTATTAATATGTTTTCTTCTGGGTAATTCCCCGGCGTCTGAGTTCTAATAGCCGACGTTTCAGAACCGTCTATCAGTTCCATCTTCACAGGCAGGTGGATGAAGTATGACAGGGGATGGGATGTGTGGTGTATTTATACCTGACAGGGTTCTGGCAGGCTGGTGGAGGAGCCAATGGAAGGTGAGTGACCGGATGTGGGCGGGTAGGTGCACAAGAGGTTGTGGAAGGGGGCAGGTATATAAGTGCGAGTGCGGGTGGGATCACTGTAGTGTACTCGGCGGATGTCTCCGTTTCTTGAGTTTGTGTAGCAGTGGTTTCCAGGATCTGCTAAGGTTGAAACCCCCATCTCTGTTGATGTTATTAGGATGGCTTCTCTGATGAGACGATTCATGTAGCCAGTTTTAGAGGAGAGGAGTTTAGTATCCTGTAATCTGATGATGTGGTCATGATTGAAACTATGTTCGGCAACCGCTGATTTGTCGAGTTGAACCAGTCTCATGTGTCTTTCGTGTTCTTTAATGCAGAGCTGGATGGACCGTCCGCTCTGTCCGATGTACACCTTGCCACATTCACATTCACAAGAATAATTATTACTTGCAAATCATCATGGGACGAGACATGCAAGAGGTCTGGATGACAAGATAAGGGATTGGGAAGGAATAGGAGGTGAGAGTGAAATCTCTGTTTTATTTTCTTTCTTTTTCAAACCGAAGTACCAGATTACAACAGAAGAGTGAGGTGCTGCTACTCCTATGCAATCTCTGGGTATGAAATAAACATGTGGTAACATAAATAGTCCAGGCCAATAATGCAAACAACATTGTATGCTAGGGTGCAGCCTCAGAGTACTTGTCTGGTGAGGAATGACCTCTACTGAGCAAAACTATTCAATGTCATTAAGCTCGGTGGGAATCGTACATCCAAAATTGCAACACGTGTGAAAATATTTCAAGAGAGAAAATTAACACATGCAGGAAACACAGAATGTTGCCAGCAGCTGTAAAAATTTACAATGGAAACACTGCAAATGTTATGGATTGTGTAAGTGAACAAACAATAGGTTAGGTTTAAGAAATTCAATGAGATGCAACAGTATGCAGATATTTATTTACTGCTAAATTACTCTATATGTTTTGGGCGTCCATGTCCCCATCATGAGTACATCAAACTGTAGTTGCAGCCTCTGGTACAGTTTTATGTACTCCTCATGATGGGCATGATGGACACCTGAAACATGCAGAGTAATTTAGCAGTAAATAAATACCTGCATACTGTTGCATCTCATTGGATTTCTTCAACCTAGAATTACGATGAACAGAACCACGAATAAAAAAAAAAAAAAAATTTAACAAACAATGTCTTGGTCCAAGTTGCCGAGTTGTAATGCAGCCTCAAGAACAGCTGTAAATCAAAAAATGAAGCACACACTCAGTGAAATGCTGCATGCAAGATATGGGACACTGAATTCTTTTCTTTTCCAGAGATGTTTAACTACAAAAAAAGTCAAAAAGACTTCAAGAAGTAGTCAGTTTACCAACATATCCTACCAAAAATGTAATCACAGGACCAATACAATAACTACAAACAGTAAAACAACTGTATAGGAACTTGCCAAATACATGTTATGGCTCATCAGACACACACTACATGCATCAGTTTCATCAATCATGAAATACACTATTTCTCCCCCCCAGCTTTCACTGTAACTAAAAACTGTTCAAGCAAACACAAGTGTCACATTAAAAAAGAAGCCCAACATTTTTGAGAGAAGGCCCATCCCATTTTCTATCAGCAATAATCTTCATGTTTGCTTTGTGCATCCATGACAATTAAACACTTCATTATCCAACTAATGTACAATATATAATTTATAGATACAATTAAAATTATAAAATATTTAAAAGCGCTCCAACATGTTTCAGATCACAGAGGATCCATCATCAGTAAGCCTTGTACAGTGCTTGGCTAAAAATTACAAGAATGGTTCTATCATGTCCATTGATACGGACAGTGTGTGTAATTCACGCACAACAGGTCAGAATATGCTGCCATAACACTAACCTTGTCCATGTCAATGAACACAATAGAACCATTTTTGTAATTTTTAGCCAAGCACTGTACAAGGCTCCCTGACAATGGATCCTCTGTGATCCGAAACATGTTGGAGCACCTTTAAATATTTTATAATTTTAATTGTATCTGTAAATTATATATTGTGCATTAGTTGGATAATAAAGTGTTTAATTCTATCAGCAATGGTAACTAAAGTTCCAGCAGTATGAGCAGTCACTCACAGTCCGTCCGCACTGCACTTTATCTTGTGAAGGGAGTTTGTTACATTACAATGCACACTTTTGTGGTTTACACTTGCATATCTTTCTTATTTGGGGGTGTGTTAATTATTATGAACTCTGTAGCTTTCAACAGTGAAATGAACACAAGCAGCAAGGACCACATCAAACTGGCCAACCAGTTACTTAGAAAGTATACATGTTAGAAATGCACTCTGCATGATTCCCAGCAATAAATCTCAGTAATTCAGAAGTTGGATAAATTTTCAGAATTTACAAATTTCTGCAACTGACAAACTGATATCCACAGTGGTTCTGTAACTTGCATAACAGCATAAAAGGTCTGATCGGTTCCACAAAAATAGTACCATACACTTGGAAGCTCTTCACTTCAAAATTCTAGCCTAAGAGCAAAATGGACATTACTCTGTAAAATGACATGGAAACAAATAAAGTTTAACACTCTTTGAGGCAATGACAATGAAAACTTCTAAATTTATCTCTCTTTGAGGCAATGACAATGAAAACCTCTAAATTTAGCTAACAGAAAGTTAAAATGTGATAGTCAGCACAGATGCAAGCTTGAAATGACAGAACCCAAAAATCTGTTTACAAAAAAATAAAGTTGTACAACAAAAGAAATAACTCTAAAACTTTCATCATTGAAAAACTGACTGTTATTTAATTACACTACTCCACAAATACTGCTCTCGGACATGTCTTACAGAAATACAAACGACGGCACTGAGAGAGTGGCTAATTCTGTTACTAACTGTGTTACTCACAATTTCACTCCAATAATTGTATTTCAGAATCGTACCAACACAAAACTACACTTGAAAATCAAGATTACAAGCTTTTGTTTTAATCCTGAATTTCAGATTCATTTAAGTCTAAAAATCTGTTACATTAAAACATTAATAATTCGTGTACATTCTTGTGCACTATTTCATCCTCATACTTACAACTACCACAATGTTTCCATTTATTCCATTTGCTCCAAATTGCCACCGGATTGGTTGGTGAGATTTAAGGATAAGTGTAACGTTACGTGGGACAGGACTAACACCGTCACCTTGTAACTGTACCAATACGGGCAATGGGCCTCGATTCGGTCTATTTCCCTTCGCACCTGCATCTAGTTCCACCACATACACATCACTAGAATATTAAAAACCAATTTTAATATTAACGTCAAAAATCTTATGCTATGGTGCAAATACATCATTAAAACATGAAATGAATCAGCACCCACATACCTTCATTAAAAACTTGTCATATAATTACACCCACTTTATGATGTTCTAATCCTGGGTATGCAAATTTGATTCACAATCTCCTTAGTACATTCGTATGTATTACTGCCTTTCCAGAAAAATTCACACAATACATCCCCCTGTTTAAAATACTCAAGAAGGAAACTATGTACTAAAATAAAATATGTAAGTGCATTATTAATACAACTAAACATATTCTGTGTATACAAAGATGCACACTCTGTTTACTGACAAGGCTAAAAAAAAAAGTGACACAGAACAAGGCTCTAAAATATACACAGTTGCATTTCATATGTGTTAGGCTCACTGCAATACCCACATATATACTTAGACCTTATAAAGACTAAAAATTGAATTATTAAACTTAACTTTGTAAAACTTCAAAAATAACTCACACTTCATTATCTCCAATATAATCCTCATTGAAGCAACCCTCAGTTTTAATCTGTACAGTTGAATAGGCAGTCAAAACCCTACTCTCTGTCAAGGAGTCGATATCACATTCAGTTCCAAAACCCAGGGTTTGACCTGAGCTCATGACTGAGCCAACCTTCAACTCCATATGATTTGCACCTTTCACCTCTGTATATGATGCTAATCTAGGGAACTCTCTCCTCACATAGCGCTGCAGCGTCTTCTTGTTCGGCCAAATCTTGTGCGAAATGTTGAAGTTGAAATTACCTTCTACAGTAGAACCCTCTGATACCTGTGGACACAAAAATTTACTTAAGTGTGTCAACTATATTCCAGTCTTGGATAAAATGTCCTCTCCAAATAAGGCAACATCAGCAACATCCACTATTTCATTAAACATTTTATACCAGGGATGCACACATTCCAGCACCTGCTCGCCATGGTAACAAAATTTTGAATGGCAGCACTTGAAATTTGTGGATCCTCAATATGGACCTTGCTCCATGTCAACCTTCTGGCACCTAGGACACTGAGATGGCCCCTAGTTTCTTGTAAAATCTGTTCATGTGTTTTACTCCATGCACAAATTGCAGGCCTTAGAGAACTGTGTGTACCAGCCTTGTACTAAATCAATGTGAAATAACTGTTGTGCACTGCTGCATGAAACCACAGAGCACAGTCAGTATTTAGGGCCAGTGAGGTAAGTCAGCTGTCAACAATATTAATCCATAAACTTGTTACTTCCCTAACTTGCAGACAGTCATACCTCAATATCTCAAGTTCATCAATAACAATGGCAGCAAAAAGGCACAAATTAAGTTTCAAGTCTTCCTGCAAATTTTTTGTATTAAACTCTCCTGCATCCAACATACATCAGACAGTTACATGGAATGGTTGCATTGCGAGCGGGAGAGATTATTCTTCACCATAATGATGACGCATCTACTCATCAGTTTTAGAAAGTGTACTTTTCCAAAACCGTAGTATAATCACATTACAGAACATGACTTACTATAATCAGAGGCTGAGGTAATGAATATAAATCAACATTGGTATCTTCCTTGTCATCATAATTTGCTACCAGTTGCCAAGCCACAAGCTGATTTGAATTCAATACTAGAATCAAATGCCCAAGCACTTCAGCATTTGATTCATTGCCACCTCCATCGTGATTGAAGTTTACGCTGAGTCTGACTGGTGAAAGCGTCTGAGATCTCGAATCACGACTGACACGGGAGCTGCTGGTCACAATGTGCAGCATAATAACATGAACTTCCTGCTTGTGTTGAACATCCTGGGTCACGACATGCATCTCTTTGGTGTCCAAATAGTGACCGCGTGACTTTGAGTGAGTCTGGGCTGTTGCAGATTTGTGAAAGATGGAACAACCTCGTGTTTTGCGAGGTGTATCCAACAGAGGAACAAAGTAGGGCGTGACCAAAGAACTTACTATACACAGCTCCGGTTTATCTGAAACAGCAACGTGTGGCACATAATTCAATTATAAACAGAAACCCTTACCATCTGCAGAAAAACACTCTTCATATCTGCGTACTCAGCATTATACCTGTCTAAGGCAGACCTGCAACGGTATATTGCAGAAACACAGATACATTGACACAAAAACAGAGAACCTATAAATACATCACAGATACAGTTCTCACTGTTGGTGCAATGTATTCTATGATAGGCCTTAACTGTTACATCACATTCCATTTTCAACACTCTTTAACATCCCCATATTAAACATTTCCTTTATAAAACTTCCGCCTTGCTTACTTACTAAAAAATTTTCCCTTACTTTCACAAGCATTATATAATGATCAATATATAACACCAAAATCTCTAAGAATTGGACACCAAATATATTACAATACCTATTATTTATTAAAGTGCAACAAACCTGACTGTATTATTCAATCAGGTGATGCAGCATGTGGGAATATTTTAATACTATTAATTTTTGTGTACATGGGGAGGGGAGAATATCTAATAATCAAGCCATATTATGTTTAATTTAATGAAACTCTGATTACAATTATGCATTTTGAAAATTTTCCTCAAAATATTCATGTCGAATGCATATTCTGCTCTTCACAAGTACATATACTTCTATCGTTATTTGTACCAAGTAAGCACACACAAACATATGCAACAGTGTCGAACAGGCAACCCCTCATATTACTTCTTACAAAGCACTCTCTAACTTCCAGGCTCATTCTCTGACATAGTGTCCAGTGGCTGGATATCATCCTGCCCCATTTGACCTGCATGTCCACTACATTTTAAGCAGTACAAATTCCCTTGCTAATAACTTCAATAGACCTGTCTTATAGACATGCTTGGTGGTCCATACTCCAAACTTCATGCACTTTTCCCATTTCCATCATTTCAAATACTCTACCAAAATTTGGCACCTTTTGTCATAATACATGACAGTTTCTGCAATAATGGTCTTCTTGATCCACATACTGTGCACCATGTTTGTTCTGACATTTCAAAGGAGAATGACACCTCCAACTTCATGATGACTGAACTTGGCTCAGGTGGTTGCTAAGTTATTAGGTGGAGGAAATGTACTGATAATATAAAACTGACATGTTTCCCAGACAATTATCATTTTAATGATAACAAGTGTGGAACCATGACAACCTGCATTTATTTGCTTATAATACAAGTTTTTAACTTCATGCAAGATAACTCCCCAACTGCTGTCACAGCCTCCTTTTGAAACATATCTGCAGTACCCTCCATATCTGGAGGCCATCCCCTCCATCAGCAACCTAAGAATGCACCATGCCATGGTGACAAGGGCCCTATTGCAACAGGTAAATTTTACACATGTTTATAACAGTACAAATGTGTGTAGAAAAATAGGATAAACCATGTTTTCATAATAAACAGGAGTAAAAGAACTTTAACTCACCTAAACTTTCTGCTACACTTGATGCACAACACAGTAAAATACTCAATATTAAGAAAACACAGAGTACTGTAGGTTGCATAGCTGCAGGGATCAGCAATCTGTCATACGTATGACAACAATTCTATTTCGTTCACATGGTAGACTCTGCAAAAATTATAAAAGAGTACGCCCGTGAATACAAACAACAAATACCAGATATTTTCTACCAAAATCTACACAGCAGTGTTGATACAGTACCGTACATAATCTCTAAATGTCTTTATCACTTTATAATCTATAATGCTTAATTCCATTACACAACTGTGTATTGTAATGAATGAAAATGTATAGTATTCATTCACTTCCAGCTACCTGAATATGAACTTTAAAGTTTGTTTTGAGATAACAAGGAGTGAATTGACCTTTACATTATGCTAAAGTCTTCCAAGTGGTGTCTTTCATTCAGGTTTCCCCACATGCCCCACCCATCTCATTCTATAGTATTTGATCACCCAAAGTAACATTTAGTAAGAAGCTCCTCATTATTGCTACCTCCCCCCCCCCCCCCCCCC